>Ga0172371_10000914_pt1 | contig 46579 bp, 54 predicted proteins | sample Lak12m_FD_114543 | JGI IMG/M metagenome (GOLD analysis project Ga0172371, IMG submission 114543) | Freshwater microbial communities from Kabuno Bay, South-Kivu, Congo - kab_022012_12m | ecosystem: Environmental > Aquatic > Freshwater > Lake | place: Democratic Republic of the Congo: South-Kivu... | reverse complement strand
TATCTGTCCAGGTTCCTTACAACTTAGATCCTACGGAGGATTTGAAGTTAGTTGTAAGAGTTGAAAACCAAGACGGAACTGCTGATGAGGAGACAATAAGCCTTGCCGGACAAAGAGAATCCTACCTAGTAGAGATTCTTGATGTCAATATGGACAGCAAAGTAAGCGCAGGAAACAATCTTGCACTTGATGTTGTTCTCAAGAACAGAGGATATGAGGAAGCCGAAGACACATTTGTCAGAGCTACAATCCCTGCACTTGGAATAGAGACAAAAGCTTATTTCAGTGACCTTTCTTCAGTAGATCAATCAGACCCTGACAAGAATGACGCAGCGGAAAGAAGATTGTACTTGAAGGTTCCGGCTAACACACCTGCTGGAGTCTACAATGTAGAAATCTCTGCTTACAATGCGGATTCTGTAACAACAATGACTAAGAAAGTTGCTGTTGTTGGAGCTGAAATGGATAGCACAGTTGTTTCACCAGTGCACAATCAAGTTGTTGCACCTGGAGAAGCTGCTCAGTATTCATTGACTCTCGTCAACTCTGGAAATAACATTGCTGTGTATGAATTGGTTGTCGATGCATCTTCAGGATTATCTGTAGGTGTTTCAGACGCTATAGTTGCTGTTCCAGCCGGAACAAGCAAGACAGTTAAAGTGGATGCCTCTGCTGCTAAAGCAGGAACATACACATTTGCTGTTAACGTACACTCAAGCGATGGGCAATTGGTTAAAACCGAAAGCTACACCTTAAAGGCAGAGGGATCAAGCGCGAAGATTGGCGGAAATGCAACAGTCTTATTGACAGTTGTTCTAGCCATAATCTTTGTTGTATTGCTTGTTGTCCTTATTGTTCTTTTAACAAGAAAACCTAAGAAAGAAGAATTCGGAGAAAGCTACTACTAAGTTTAATTTAATTTTTTCTTTTTTTCTTAATTAAACTTAGCATCTTTCTTTTTTTGTTTTTGATAAGTTATTTAAATGATATTTTGTATGTTAAATAATGGATATAAAATCTAAGCTTAATGACTATTACTTTATGGCCGGGACTTTCTTGTTTATCCAAGTTGTTATTTTGATAAGGGATTATATGGTTGGGAACCTTCACCATCAGATATTTTGGTTCTGCAATTTCGCTCCTATGCTCTTAGCTATCGGATTTTTTTATAAAAAGAAGGACTTTATCAAAGCGGTAATAAATGTTGGACTAATAGGACAGATAGTTGCATTGATTTTATTTTCGTATATGGTATCTAAAGGCGTTTTTGCTTTGAGTGATATCCCTTCTAAGTTTGTTAAATTCATTTACATAGCTACAACTATAATGGTTCACTTAGTTGTTCTATGGGCGTTAATTGCAAGTTATAAAATAAAGCCGACTAGAAAAGCCCTGCATTATTCCTTTATCATAATTATTTTTATGTTTGTTACTGCGATATTGTTTACTTCTCCATATTGGCAGGTTAATTTGGTTTATCCTTCAGGAAAATTCTTTAGTTTGCATATCCCGTTTTATATGGTTTTATGGCCCATTTTAGTTTTTGTACTGCTTGTTTTGCCTTCTCATTGGATACAGAAGAAATTGTACGAAAAATCAAGAAAAAACTCCCCTCGACTACCCTTTTTCTTTTCTAAATATAAGGAATAATACAGCTCCTATCGAACCTAATATCAAGTCCGTCATTGTATCATCTATGGCAGACATTACCCAGGTGCCATTTATTATTACTCCCTGCATCGGATAGCCTAGATATGTGGAGACTAAATATTCGTATATTTCCCAGAGGGCTAGAAGACCCAAGACTGAAAGGAAAACTGCTTCCTTTTTTAATTTTAGATGTTCATTATAATATTGATAGAGAACCTCTGCAAGAAGCACGCCTACAAATATATGCAGAGCTTTATCATAATATCTAAGAGTACCGTAAAAAAACATCTCTCCGAGAAGCCCTAACCAAAAACCTATGTCAACAAGGAAGAATAAAAATACCCTTTCTTTTATCTTTTTATCGTCAAGAATCCATTTTATTGCTCCACAGAAGACAAAAGAGACTAAAGAGAGAACTATAGAACTTCTCTTTCCTAAATCTGAGATAAAAAGGAATATTCCAAGAACAAGGAATCCGTAAAGCATAACCTTCCCGGAAATATCGTAAAACTTTTCTCTTTTCATTGTTGTATTTGTTGATTATTGTTTAAAAACATTTTTATTTAAGCCAAATTTTATTAAATAGGGAATGTGATTCGTCCGCACTTGCCTGGATGAGCATGCAAATGAGATAGAAGAATATCAATACCGTATACAATTGAAAATTCAGTGGAAAGTTAATTAGGGTTATAAGCAGAATCAGAATGAGTGCTGCTATCTTTACGAACGATAATTGTTTTGGGTTATAATATTTTAGTACCTTCCTTGCTAAGTGACCTGGGTGCCTCATTTCGTGAATTCTTCTTTCTGTTGATATATTGAGTGATATTAGAAAATAGACAAGAATTAGCCCTATTGGAGCTATTGCACCAACCAGCGCGGCGCCCATTACAAATCTAAGTGGATGAGTTATGGAATTGGTTAATATCTCTAAATAAGGGACCTTTTTAGCATAGAAGGAGTAGAATAAGTTTATTAAAGTGAATGCTAAGTAAAACCAGATTAATGGATGATATACGAGATATCCCATCACCAGACCAATTAATAAAGCAAGTACGCCGAAGATTAGGGCGTTATTTCTGCTTATTCTTCCAGAGGGTATTGCTCTGTGCTTTTTTGTTGGATGCAGCATATCAGATTTGTGATCTATCAAATCATTGAATGTGTATAATCCTGTATACGTTAAGAGATTAAAAGAGATATAAACTAGAAATATTGAAATTAGAAGATTTTTATCTATCTTATCTGCAAAGATTAATGCACCAAAGAGTACCGAGATGAATGTGGGATGATACCTAAATTTTATCAAGTCTATATAGTCCTTGAACATATAATGGTTAGAAAGAGCAGATTTATAAATTAAGCGGAACATATACTTTGATGTTAGAGAGGTATTTTAAAAAAAACTATCTTGATACACTTAGAGATTACACTTCTTTTGGCAATCCTTCGATATTATTCATTATTGCGTTGTTTTTGATAGGGTTTAATAGAACATTACTGCTGATAGTTTTTGGATGGATTACTGTTGAAATTATAGGGAGTGCGATAAAGTTTTTTGACTTCAGGAATAGACCTAAAAAGGAGAGATATGCGAATGTTCTTGAGAAGATAGATGCTGGAAGCTTTCCAAGTTTGCATGTTGCTAGAGTAAGTTTTGTTTTTATTAGTCTTATCTTCCTTATTAGTGACCCTATAACTAGGTGGGTTCTTGCGTTATTAATTCCTGTAGTGGCATTTACGAGGATAAAATTGAAGAAGCATTACATTACTGATACTATCGCAGGATTTGTTCTTGGGGTGATACTCGCTCATATTTGGAGCGTATTTGTGATATGACTAAGATAACAGATTATCTCTTAGCAATGAGGCCGCAATTGGCTATGTTTCTTGTTGAGGTTTTGATTGGGGTATTGATTGGTGTTAATTTTAACTTATTTAGGATAGATTATCTGTTTCTACTTCTTGCTCTTGTTTCATTCCAAGTGATGTATTATGGTATTTACATAGTAAATGATATTATAGATTATAAGTATGACAAAAACAGTCCAAGGAAGCAGCAAAGACCTATTGCTTCCGGAAGACTGCCTAGAATGAATGCTTTCTTGTTCTCTCTTCTTTTGTTTATTATTGCCTTTGCAATTTCTACTCAGATATCTCTTAAATTAGTCTATTTTGAAATTTTCTTTATTATTTATGTTCTAATTTACAGTTTTGTTTTGAAGAGGATTCCTTATGTTGATACCGCTTCGGGGGCAGTTACTCATACAATGAGGATTGTTATGGGCATTGCTTTATTCGGAGTGTTTACTCAGTACTATTTTGCAATATTCCTGATATTTTTGTTTAGTGCTACCATATCTATAAAGAGACTGAAAGAGATAAAGTATAAGGAGAAGGTTAAAAGGCCGATACAATATTATTCTGAAAGAGGAATAATTGCCTATTGGATCATTGTTATCCCAATTGGGATAATTTTATATTACTTTTCAAGTGTAATTGAAGGCGATATAATTTTAGTCATACTCTCTGTTTATGCTTTAGCTATCCTTTTTTATTCTAGAAGCGCGAAAGTTAAAAGAATATTTGAAAAAATTGCCGACTAATGCGCAAGTATTAAAAAGGGGTTTCAATTTATCAATAGATGTTTACAACTGAGGCGATTTTTGGATTTCTAATAAGCCCTGCGTACTTGGCTAATTTAATAGTTTGGGAGGTTATTAAAGAATGAGCGTTGCTAACTACCTCTTGCCCGGTTTATCTCCTGTTTTTCATCAGAGTTATATTATTCTGTTTATTCTTATGGTTATTGAAGGTCCGATTGTAAATGCATCGGCTTCATTCGCTGCTTCTTTAGGCTATTTTAATATCTTCTTTATTTGGATAATCGCTTTTTTTGCAGATCTCACGGGGGATATAGCTTATTATTTTCTTGGCAGGATTGGGGATAAGTATATCTTGCAGAGATGTAAACGATTCTTTAAAATTAAATCTCCTATGCTGCATAATGTGCGCAAAGGTTTAGCTAAACATTCTGGGAAATCGATTATAGTATTTAAATTGACTCCCTTACTTGCCGGTCCTGGGCTGATAATTGTTGGCGCTTCGAGGGTTCCGTTTAAAAAGTACCTATTGTTTACGGCATTGACTATTTTTCCGATAACTTTATTTTTTAGCATTGGGGGATACTACCTTGGAATAGCTTTTAATTCCGTGGCTAAATATGCCGGGTACGCTTCATCAACAGTTGCTGCAATTATTCTTCTGGTTATAGTTTTACCGTATTTGTTCAGAATAATTATAAAAAATGTTTTGAAAGCAAAATAAATTAGAGTTTTATGCTTTTTTAAGGGTGTTATACAGTCCAATTAATTTTAGGATGCTTTCGTTTATATCATACTTCTTGCTTATTTTGAAACTTCTCTGCCCCATTTTTCTTCTTAGATTTTCATTATCTAGTAAACAAACTAATTTTTCTGCCAGGTTGTTGGGGCTTTTTGGTTTGAATAGAAAACCATTGCCATCTACGAAATATCTCGATGCGCTATCATTCGAATTTGCAACTACTATTGGTTTACAGCATGCCATCGCTTCTAATATAACCATCCCTTCTAACTCCGCCAACGATGGGAGGACAAAGATGTCGCATGAATTGTAAGCCATTAGTAAGTCTTTATCGGAAACTCTTCCGAAGATGGTTATATTATCTTCTATCTTTAGTTCTTTTGACAGTTTATTAAACTCTGGCATCGAATTGCCGTCTCCTACAATGTTGAAGTGAACGTTTCTATGCCGTTCAAGTACAAAGGGAATTGCCTTTATTAGAGTATCGATGTTTTTTTCCGGAGAAAGCCGAGCTACACAGAGAATTTTCTTTTTATTGGGATCTAACCCATATTTCGTTAAAAACGGTTTAAAGTTGGTGCGTTTGAATCTTTTAAGATTTACACCATTGCTTATAACTATCGTCTTCAATCTGGCGTACCTACTCTTTAGTTCGTGCTCAGCAAATTTGGTTGGGCAGATTACTACGTCTGCTTTCTTTGATGCATTTATAATGATATTATAAAGTAATTCTTTTAACATTCTATTTTGAAATATTTTTGGTAGTGACAAAAGTGTATTTTCTGGCTGATAGTGCGGGTGAGATATTGTTGGGATTCCTAGCAATCTTGCAGCCTTAATTGAAGAATAAACGGATGGTGCTATCATAGTCGTATGAACAATATCTATCTTTTCATTTATGAAAATTTTCTTTAGTTTTCTTACGGAGATAAAGGATGCTCTTAGTTTACCTGCAGAGGATGGAAATGGAACCGAAAAGAATCTATATGTCTTTATTCCGTGGATGTAATCTATTTCCTTGGTTTTGGGGTATCTTGCGGAGATGAATATAACTTTATGTCCTTCCTTTCTAAGCAATTTTGCAAAACGGAGCGTTGATACAAATGAACCGCCTAACACATAACCTATGCAGTCAGATACAATCGCGATATTTAATTTTTTCTTATCAACCATGTTAGTCAAGATGTTAGGTTATAACGCGCCATTCATTTTTAATTCTTTTGCATGTGGGTAGGTTTAAAAGGTTGCCAAGGCAGGCATTATCATGCTATTAGTAAAAAATAAGGCGTTGGACTTATGGATTAAGATGTTGCTCTTTACAGCTATTGTGCATTTTTGCATAATAATATTTAATGCATTTAAAACAAGAGATTGGTTTTCTCTCAATTATCTCAAAATAATGGGACTAGATTTAATTATTCCATTTAATACGCATGGATGGATTGGTCTTATTGTTTCTTGGGTTGTTTTAGTAATCGTTTTGATTGTTCTTTATCTTATCCATGAGAAGAACAAATAACTTTTTAAACTCAGATTAGATGCGGTTTTGATGTTAAATGTAAGGAAAGTGCTGTATGATTATGCGGACAAATCTGATAAGATAGTTACGGCTCAGCTGCCTTGGGTTAATGCCGCGGTTTTATCTTCTGTGACTGATCATGCTGGAGTTGTTGGAAAGTATGGCCTAAGTTCTTTACATGTTCAAGAGGCTTTGCAAAGAATCAATATTCCCTCCGTTGCAAGAGCATTGTACAAAATGGGGGAGGCAATGACTAATAGTTATTATTTTGGCGATAGAAGAGGCGAAAGGGCTGCTTTGGAGAGGGCAGAAAATCTTGGTCTCCCTTGGTTTGAGCAAGAGGCTAATAAGGTTATTGAGACGATAAGAGATTTGTCTGCGATAGGATTAAGTCAAGAAACAGTGGTAGACAGATTACTAAGAGGGGGGACATTTGGATTGCATGCGGTAGTAGCATGCTCTCCGGTTATTGACATGCTTGCAAAATACTCATTGAGAAGAGATTCAGGAATGAATTCTCCTTATAAGTTTAGGGAGCATGTGAGAAATTCGATGATAAATATGATTATTATGCGAGGTTTAGAAAAGGATTGCATGGCTGCTGCAAGAGATAGACCTAGATATGAGAGTCCCGGACTTGACACGATGGGCGGGATTGATTTGCTCAATCCTGAAGATGATAAAGATGATGGACTTAAATCTTAACTATATCTTTTTGCATCGGGGTTGTTATAATTAACTTGTTTTTGTTGTTTATATAAAAATCAATCTCACTTCTTATACCAAATTTGTTCTTAAAATATACTCCCGGCTCTATTGTATAGGGGATGTTTTTTATTATTTTGTGCTTGTTCTTCCTATTAAGATGTCTGCCTCTTCCATGGGGGCTCTTTGTGCCTATACGGTGCCCTAGACTGTGCTTTAATTGTTTTTCATATCCTTTTTTAATTAGCATCTGCCTTGAATATTCATTAATATCCTTACCCATAGGGAGTATCTCCTTTTTTAGATTATTTTTTATGTAATTGAGAGATAGATTTCTTATCTGTATTATATCATTATACGCCTTCCTTATTTTTATTGGAATGGTTTTTCCATAGAAGAACATCCAAGTTATGTCTGAATAAACTGCTTTCTTTTTGTTTATTCTTGCCCAAATATCAAACTTTATTAGAGTATTTGGTTTTAATTTCCTTGATTTGTTCTTCTTAGGGCAATAATGGGGATTTGATGATGAAGAATTGAAAGCAATTATTGGCTTGTCTTTCTCACTGACTAAATTATAGATTTTAAATTGTTTTAGCACAAATTGCTGCAATTCGAATTCAGTTATTTTAGGATTGTTTTTGATATAATTGATAGATGCATTTACTATTTTGGTTAAAAATAAGGATGCCTTTATATGGGATTGTAATTGCTTATTCGTATACATTATTATGTTTATGCTAATGAAGTTAAAAAGCTATTGATAATATTTATGTTGCTGGTTAATTAATTTTAAATAGGTTAAAACGCATGTTTATACGTGGCGCACATAAAGAAGATGGTGATGCACGGCTTCAAGAGCTTTGCTCCTAAAACCGAGATTGTTTTTGATAAAGGGATAAATGTTATTCTTGGGCCGAATGGTTCTGGAAAAAGCAATATTTCTGATGCTCTATGTTTTGTCTTAGGAAGATTAAGTATAAAATCTATGAGAGCCGCCAAGGCTAAAAATCTGATATTTATGGGGAGCAAGTATGTTAAGCCTATGAAAGAAGCGAGCGTTGAAATGGTGTTCGATAATAAAGATAGGGCTTTTGGGATTGAAAGCGATGAAATTGTGATTAAAAGGGCTGTGAGGTCTAATGGGCAAGGACTGTACAAGATAAACGGAGAAACAAAAACAAGAGCGGAGATAATTGAAATGCTTGCTCAAGCAGGAATTGATCCGCACGGATATAATTTGATTTTGCAGGGGCAGATACAGAGTATTGTTAAGATGCCTCCCGAAGATAGGAGAAGAGTTATAGAAGAGGTTGCTGGAATTGCAATTTATGAATCAAGAAAGGAAAAATCTGTTAAAGAACTTGAAAGAACTGAGGGGAAATTAAAGGAGATAGGAGCAATATTAAGAGAGAAGACGGCATATCTGAGAAATCTTGAAGCTGAAAAGCAGCAGGCTGAGAAATTTAAAGAGTTAGAATTGACTGTTAAGAGATGCAAGGCATCTTTATTGAACAAGAAGATTGAAGATAAAAGGAAAGAGGTTGATAAGATTGTCCAGTCTATCGAAGAGAGAACTAAAGAAAAGAATAAAATAAAATCTAATGTTGAGGATATACAAAGGGAGATAGAAAAATTAACTGAAAGGAGCCAGGGGATTAACAAAACAATACAACATGCGACAGGGGTTGAGCAGGATGCGCTAAGGGATAGCATCGGAAATCTTAAGGCAGAGGTTGAATCATTGAAAGTTAGAAGAGAAGGATATGAAAACAGAAAGGGGAGCATTGAGAGAAGAATTGTTGAATTGGAGAATTCTATTCCTGCTCTTGAACAGGAGTTGAAAGAATTAAGAAAGGAATCTCCATTATTGGCTAAAAAGGCTGAAGAATTAAGAAAAAAGAAATTAGAGTTGAGCAAATTAGAAGAAGAGAGGAAGAAGATTCTTACATTTAAGACTGAATTAAATGCGCATAGAGACAGAATAAAAGACAAGGAAAGGCAGATTTCCAGGATTACTGGAGAGTCCACTTCTTTGCTTAAACAACTTGAGGATTTGTCTTCTAAGTTAAATTATGCTGATGAAAAAACATGTATAAATGATATTGAAACTCTTAAGGGCTTATTAAGTGATAGAAGGGATAAGTTGATTAAATTGCAATTAGAAGAATTGCAGAAAGAAAGGGTTCTTGGGATTGCAGAGAGCGAGATTAAGAGGGCAGAGGAAATAAAGAAAAAAGTTAATGAGATTGACATTTGCCCATTATGCCAAAGTAGGATAACTGAAGAGCATAAAGGGCATGTATTCCGCGATGCTAACTCAAGAATTGTCAAAGCGGAGAAAGAAAAGGATGAGTCTCAGGAGAGATTGCACTTTATTAAAAAGGAGAAAAAAGATTTGCAGGATGAAATACTCGCTGTTGAATCTAGGCTGAGAAGTGCAGAAGTTGAACAGGGCAAACACAAGAATATCAAGGAGAAGCAGGAGCAGTTGAAGAGATTGGTTGCTGAAGAAAGGATATTGAAAGAAGAAGTAAGAGCGTTGGAGGAGAAATGCAGAAATCTTGAACTTAAAACAGTAGATATTGGCGCTTTGGAGATACAGTATGATGCGAAGATTGCTGAAATTGAGGAGATTTCTTCTAGGACGAAAGAGGATACAAATACGACTATTTTATACAGAGAAAGAGATCTTGAACAAATAAAGAATATTATTAAAGAGAGTAAGAAGGACTTATCAGATTTAGACAATAGCGTTAAGGATATTATTTCCCAATTAAATGCAAAAATGAAAATTCTTAATGAGAAACAGAAGCAGGATGAAGAGATGAATATTAGATTCCAGAAGTTGTTTGAGGAAAGAGACAAGTTGCAGATTGAGATACAAGAGAACAACTTTGGATTAAGTGAGGCGCAGAACATGGTCAGGGCGGAGGAAGATCAGATTAATTATCTTAAAATAGGGCAAGCGAGATTGGATGCTGAGAAAGAAGCGATGGAAATGGAATATTCTGAGTTCTCAGGGGCTGAATTAATTAAAGCAAGTGTTTCTATAATTGAGGAGAGATTGCAGAAATCACAGACTGCTTTAATGCAAATAGGTTCTATTAATCTTAGAGCACTGGAAGTATTTGAAGATGTGAAGAAAGGGTATGATGAGGTTCAGGAGAAAGTTAATGTTCTTGATAAAGAGAAAATAGATATATTATCTATAATTGAAGAGATTGACAAAAAGAAAAAGAGAGAATTTATGAAGACATTTAATGCTTTGAATGATTTATTCTCTCATAACTTTTCTAAGTTATCCAATAAGGGCATTGCGTTCTTGGAAATTGAGAATACTGAAGATATTTTTGCGGGGGGAGTTAATATCGTTGTTAAGTTGGCTAAGGGGAAGTACTTTGATGTTACTTCCTTATCTGGAGGGGAGCAGACATTAGTTGCATTATCTTTGTTATTTGCTATTCAAGAGCATAAACCTTATCATTTCTATGTATTTGATGAAATTGATGCAGCATTGGATAAGAGAAACTCTGAGAGATTAGCAGGATTACTGCATCAGTACATGCGTTCAGGGCAGTATATTATAATAACGCACAATGATGCTATCATTATGAATTCTAATGTTCTCTATGGAGTTTCAATGCATGATGGCGTAAGTAAGATTCTTTCTTTGAAATTGGATGATGATATTAAGCCTTTCATTGAGCCTGAGAAAAAGGAAGAAGTTAAACAACAATAATATTCTTAGAATCCGCCTAAGCCCGCAATTAAGATGAGGCAGGCTCCAAAAACCAAGAGGGGAATTAAAAAGGAAACTAATATTCCAATGCCTATGTATCTTCTTCCTTTGGCTCTAAATAATATTATTCCCCCTATTCCTAATATAGCATATATTACAATTGAAGATAATAAAAAGGACGATCTAAAAAAGGATAGAAAGTTCGATATGAATCCAAAAGACATATAAAAAACAAAAACCGCAAACCAGATGCCAAAGAAACCTAAGCAGAAGTCTTTTACGGCTTTGCCGGGATTATCAGTATAAACATCTGCTTGGTTTGTTTGATACTCTTCCATCTTAGTTGTTTTCTTTCAACAATTTAAAGAAGAGATAAAGATAAATGACTATAACCAATAACGCAACATAAACTAAAGAGTAATTTAAAATAGGGAGAAGGATCTGCGAGGGGGCGAAAATTCTAAATACAAATAAAATTGAGGGAGGAAGAAACGCTAATAATGACATGCCTATGAATACATATTCCCTTTTCTTTGAAAGAAAGAGTATTCCGATTAAGATGATTATACTTAATCCTATCGCAGAAGGCACTCCGGTTATTAAATTTCCACTTGCTCTTTCAAAAAGCAGTCCGCCAATCATGAAAATCGCTTCAATTACTATAAAGATAACTGCCCCAAGAATAATATCTTTTCCAGGAGACTTTGCTTTTGCCCTCTCTCTTTTCATTGCTTATTGAAGTACAGGAGATTTATAAACTTTTTTAACACGATATTGTTAGAATGCGCTGACTATTATGACAAAGCACGCCCCAAATATCAAGAGAGCTACAGCGATAATTGATAATATGCCTATCCCAATGTATCTTCTGCCTTTTACAAAAGCCAGTATTATGCCCCCTATGTAAACCATAATGCTGACAAGAAATAAGATGGACGAGACAAAAAGACTTGTGTTAATCGAATCAACAGTCATGATAGATTGTCTTCCAAGGCTGGAGATTGCATATGTAATGACTCCAGAAACGATACTTATTGCTATCTGAATAGCTATCATTCCAAAAAAACCTATTAAAAAGTCTTTTATCTTCTTTGATTTATCATCACCATAATAATCTTCGCTCATTGTCTTTTCAAGCCAATATTCTTTATAAATTTAACCGCCTTTTCTGATGTGATAAGATAGTAGAATATCACTAGCAATGAAGCCCATTGGTATCCTGATAATCCAAGGAAGACTTTTGCTTCAACGCGTATGAACTCTATTAAGAATCTAAAAATGAAATAAGAGACCATTAAAACCTTAAATAAACTTCCTGGGGCCGGATTTTTCTTCTTTGCTTTTTGAAGATAGATAAATAAGAATATCATGAGTATAGATTCATAAATCTGGGTAGGATGACGAGGTATTCCATCTCCAAAGTTAACTCCCCAGGGAAGAGAGGTGGGTATTCCATAACAGCACCCCCTTAGAAAACATCCTATTCTTCCTATTGCAATGCCTATTGCGATTGCAGGGGCAAATAGATTTCCCTTCTTTTCATTTATTTTAAGATATTTTTTGAGGATTATTACTCCCAGAGTTCCACCTATCAACCCGCCAACAATTGTTCTTCCTGATAAGAGAGGAGTTATATCTGGAAAGGCAGATATTATTTCTTGAAAGTGAAATATCCAGATTGGGAGCTTTGCTCCTAATGTTCCACCGACCAAAGCAGCTATTACAATGTAAAATGTTCTCTCATTTGCAGATTTGTATTTTTTTGCTTCTAGGTAAAAAACAAGAATTCCTATGACTATTGCCAATAGAACAAAGAAAGAATAAGAATCAACAGGGAAATTGCCAATCTTAAATAATACTGGGAGAACTCCCCAATTTTGCCCAGGAAAGTTGTGATAGTCAATCATCTTTTTGTTAAGGCACAGCAACCGCCGCTCATCATGCAGGAGTACATTTTAGAGGCAGGACAGTAACCAAATGCAGAGATTGTCTTTAGAACTGCAAAGACGATTACGAGAATCCAACCTACTTTATCATTTACCCAATATAGAAATATTATGCAGATTAATGAGAGAATTGTTCCCAAAATGTGGGCAAATCTCATTGATTTTACTTCAAGCATTTCCGTTTTACTCTTGAAAATTTTGCCTATTGTATAAGTATAAAGCATTATTAGCGGGGCCCTTTTTACAGTCAAAATCGCTGAGAACAAGAGAATGGCAAATACTAATAAGATCAGTGATTTTTCTTTAGAGAAGAAAGCAATCCAAATAAGTATAGCAATTGTATATCTGCAGAATATGAATGCTGCACTTTGAACGCTTACTGGTTTAAATGTGTTCATCTTTTTAATTTTGGGAAGAACATCCCAACTTTATTAGCATACTCTTTGTAGTTTTTAAATTGTTGTCTTAGCATTTGCTCCTCTTGCTTTGCTCGGTAGTACATGAATGGGATAAAAATTAAGGTATTCATAAGAAATGCTATGTAATTTAGATAAAGTATACTGGCTGCGTAGAACATCCAGATTAAGGAAGCGTAAAGGGGATGTCTAACAATGCCATAAACTCCATTGGTTACGAATGTTTGCTTTTTATATATTCTTATCTGATTTGCCCAGTTCTTTCCAAGTGCAAATCTTCCTTTTATATTGAAATAAATCCCTAAAATAATAATTATCCAGCATATGAACATCAATGATAATCTAAATGGAATATCATTGTTAGGGATATTTCCTATTCTGAATCTGATTATGGCGTAAAAGAAAAGAAAGAATAGAATCATTGTTCCTGTCTCAACTATGCTTTTCTTTTCTTTCTTTGTCTGACTGATTGTTCTTGATTCTATAAAATTTATTAGAATGGCAGTGAATATTACTAATACTGCTAATCCAAGAATAATTGCATTTATTACTTCAAAAAGTAGAAAATTCATTTTCCTCTTACTCTTCTAACAATAACGACCAAAGTGATAATGAGCATTTTCTTGGTGCTCAGAGATTTGCTTTCGTCTGCCATTTTATATACTAGTCTTAGCCGTTTAAATATCTTTTTCTGTGAAGCATGTTAAACGAAGAGAAGGGTATTCTTTTCAAGTCCGGGGTTATTATGTGCACACATTCTCTTTTTATTGAAGCCATGTCAAAATTATATATGTCAACAAAAGATGTTACTGAGATTCTGAAAGTGTTTTCATCAACAAATTCAACTTTTTCCTTTTCAGATTTAAGTATGAATGATGGGGGAATTAAGGGGCTTATCTCTTTTAGGAATCCTAAGATATCACAGCAAGATTCGTTCTTTTTTACATTTTGCATTATCTTGTCAGCGTCAAAAGCAAAGGTATTGTCTAAGATTTGTATGTAATTCTTTATATTCAAATGTCTTGTTATAGGTATGAATTCATCTTTGTTTCTATAGAGGTAAGTAACAGCAACTCTGTCTATATCGCATGGGAGGGGTATAAAATCGCTTTTCTTTATCATCCCTTTTGTTTGTTCTTCAATTCTCTTTATTATCCCAGTCATGGTTATCCTATCTTTGATGTTGTGCTCTTTTTTTAATCTTCCAAAGAAGGCAATTGGCTGAAAGTTTATGCCCCTAATATACTTTGTTTTTATGCCAAACTCAACAATTTTTCCTAGTTCATTATCATTGATTCCTTTTTCTATTGTTGCAACAAGAGTTATTGGAACCTTGTATTTTACAAGGTTTTCTATCGCTTTCTGCTTTATTGAAAATATATCTCTTCCCCTAAGATACGAATATGTTTTCGAGTCAAACCCGTCAAACTGCAAATAAACTTCAAAACCAGGAGTGAATCTGCTTAATTCCTTGACAAATTCTTCGTCTCTTGCTATTCTTAACCCATTTGTATTCAACATTACATATTTGAACTTTTTGTCTTTAGCCATTCCGATTATTCTCAATATATCTGGATGTGTAGTTGGTTCTCCGCCGCTTATCTGAAGTATTTCCGCCTCATTTGATTCGGATTCTTGAAGAAAGTCCATCATTTCTTCTATCTTCTTTAATGGAAGAGGTTCTCCTGAACCGGCGCAGGCAAAGCAAACTGGACACCCTAAATCGCATTGAGGAGTTACTTCAATCAATCCTATACAAGTGTGCTGTTCATGATCCGGGCATAATCCGCAGTCAAATGGGCATCCCTTTGCTATTTTGGTTTGTGTTTTGGAGATAGTACTTGGTTTATTGTAACCTTCTCTTGATTTATAGAATTCTGCATCTTCTTCCAGTATCTCTAATTGATCCCCATGCTCAAAGCAATGCTTTTTTAGATAAATTGAATTATTCTTTTCTATTATCTTGGTTGGGATTGGCTTGATGCAGATAGGACATAGGCTTTGTGTGTAAGAAATTAGTTTATAATCTCTTTGCTTACTCATAGATGAATTATTTTGGGGAGATATATAAATTTATCCGAAAGATATAATAAATGATGCAGTCTAAGTTGGAAATGAGTAATTTGATTAGTGTCAATAATCTTGGTCTTAGCGTTTGTGGAAAAGAGATACTTAATGATATAAATTTTTCCATAAAAAAGGGAGAAGTTGTTGCTTTGATTGGACCGAATGGTTCTGGAAAGAGCAGTTTTCTTAAAACAATTATGGGTTTTGACAATTATTCTACTCACTCTGGAGATATTTTGCTTAATAATGAAAGTATTCTTGGTTTGCCTATTAATGAGAGGGCTAAGAAGGGATTAGGCATTATGCATCAAAATCCAGCTAGAATACGAGGAGTTAAACTCATAGATTTGCTTCAAAGCATACATTATAATTTGGATGATATAGAATGGTATGCAAAAGAACTTAAAGTTGAGCATTTGCTTGATAGGGAAATTAACATGAATTTGTCTGGCGGAGAGATGAAAAGAACGGAGTTATTGCAGCTTTTTGTGCAGGAAAATGAGTTATTGCTTTTGGATGAACCTGATTCAGGAGTTGACTCTGGCAATCTTAGAATTATGGGTCTTGCTTTGAATAGTTATCTAAAAAGAACGGGTAAATCTGCACTTATAATAACTCACACCGGTGGAATACTGAAATACCTTGATGTTACTCGTTTCCTTATGCTAAAAAATCAGACTATAAGGGAGATAAATCAAAATGATGCCGGATTTGATTGAGGAAGATAAAAAGATTATTGAATTTAGCGGAATTTCTTTTAAAGGTGATAGGGCTGGAGACTTTTTTCAGCAGAACAGTCAGATTGAACTGCTTAAAAGTCTGCATCCGGGGCTGGAAATTTTAGATATTGAAACCGCATTAAGAGAATTTCCTGAACTGAAAGAATATTATTGCAAGGCGTTGAGCGCTGCGGGAAAGGATTTTGATAGGGATACGAGAGGAGGGTATTTTATAAGAGTCAGAAAGAATGTTAAGATAGATTCCCCTATCCAGGCTTGTCTGTTTCTTAAGGCTCAAGGGTTTAAGCAGAAAGTTCACAATCTTATAATATTGGAAGAGGGTGCTGAAGCAACCTTGATTACTGGATGCTCAGCGTCAAAATCTGCCTCAGAAAGTATTCATGTTGGAATATCTGAATTTTTCATAGGCAGAAACGCAAAGCTTAATTTTACTATGATTCATTCATGGAACGAAGATACTTTCGTAAGGCCAATAACTGCGGCGGTTGTTGATGATAATGGAATTTTCACTTCAAATTATGTATGTTTGAGAAGTGTAAAAGATGTATATATGCATCCTACTGCAATACTGAATGGGAGAAATGCCGGGGCTTTTTTTAGTTCGCTGATATTATGCCATCCTGAAAGCAAGTTTGATATAGGTTCTAATTCTATTATGATGGCCCGGGATGCCCACACAGAGATTAATACAAGAGTTGCGAGTTTAGGCGGGGAGGTTATTTCTCGCGGGAATATTACTGCCTTGTCTAGTAAGTCAAGGGGGCATCTGGAATGCAACGGCTTGCTTTTGTCAGATGAAGGCTCCATTAAAGCCATTCCAGAACTTGAAACCAAATTTAGGGATGTTGAATTGTCTCATGAAGCAGCTATAGGTAGAATAAAAAAAGAAGAGATTGAATATTTGCAATCGCGCGGATTTGATGAAAAAAGTGCGAGAGAGTTTATTGTGAAAGGATTTATGGATGTTAATGTTCTGAAGGTTCCGGATTTTCTAAAAGAGCAGATAAATGATGCAAAGGGCAATATTTTTTCTAGGCAACAGTAACACTTATAAATCATAGTCTTGTGCGTTTTTGATGAAGATATCTGAATATGGGAAGTTTGCTATTGCGGGGGCAGTGATTGGAGCAGCAATGGGTTACTGTATGATAGAACCAAGTATATCTAATCATAGAGAATTATTTAGAGGATTAACTGATATTGTTAAAGAACACCCTGTTATTAGCAAGTTAACTATATCAGCTATTTCTTCTGCTTTAACAGCTGATGTGTTTTACAAGCTGGCTGAATGGTGTGATTATTAGAACAAAGTAGATTGTTTCTGTCCTGGGAAAAGAGCTTTCCAGGTTGCCCATGTTTTTCTGAATAATCCTGAATTTTCTAATGGTTTTCCGAATTTCTTTAGAAAATCTTTAGTCATTGGGTCACTTGGATAACCTGAACCTATGTCTCCATACTTTTTATATTGCTCTCTTAGTTTGTCCATCTCTTCTTCTCTTCTGACTTTTGCTAATATTGATGCTGCTGAAACAGAAGGATGATTGAAATCAGCTTTGTGTTCACAAGAGATTTCTAGATTATTTTTATGATTGATGAATTTTTCTAACGTTTCTTGCCATTTTTTTATGTTTGTTGAAGGGCAATCTACAATTACATTTATTTTTTCTTTTGTGTATTTTCCTTGGTTTATTTCGTTTATTATATGCGCTGCTTTTTTTGCTTCTAAAGTATTGAGATTTACTCCTGAAAGAATTGATTCATCTATTTCTATTGGTGTTGATGAAGTTATATGATATCTTAAGGAGTTAGCATTTATTATTTTTGATATTCTGATTCTTTCTTTATGAATTAGTAACTTTGAATCTGCTGCGCCTTCTTTTTTTACGTGTTTTTCCTGCTCTTTTGTCAATAGAACCCCTGCTAAAATCATTGGCCCTATTAGTGGTCCTCTCCCCGCATCATCGATACCTAAAATTAGTGCCATTGATAATGAAATTATTAGTTGTATAAAAAGCTATTCATTGCTTTCTTAATTCTTCTATAAATCTTGCATGTGTGTCTGGATTTGATTTTATCAGAACCATTGGAAATGGCTTAACTTCATGTCCGTTAAGAGTTAGTCCTTCTGCTAGTCTTCTGTGTTGGATTCTATAATATTCTGCATTTAGTCCTATTTCTCCTAGTGCTTGCTCTGGATTTGAAAAGAATAAGTCTATTAATGTGCTTGAAAAGTGAGTTGCTGGTGTTCCTTTACCAAACCTTCTTGATAATAATCTATGCCCTTGGAAACCGAGAGAATGGCACTGGTAAATTATTGGGAAGTCCAGTCCAATTAGGAATCTTGTGTTATTCTCTAAAAACCGTATAAATTTACCAGAAAACATATTTCTAAAGTCTCGGCATATTCCCCTTCTTGAACCATAACGATAAATTGCTTCATATAAATGAGGTTCTACGATAGGGTTATCCGATATTTGCAGAATCGCATCCTTACCGACCTGCTCATCTTTGAGCATAACTCTTCTTGAGTGGCTTGTGGCTTTAACTTCTATATATCTTCCTCTTTGCTCATCTGTCGTATCTGGGTGCCTCCCAGTTTGTAAGTGATGGTATCCCTGAACTCCTCCGAAAATAGACTGATTTAATGCTTCATAAAAAGAACTTACTACTAAACCAACAGTCCACCGATTTATTCTTGTTATTGGATATTTGAAATTAGAACTTGCGGACTTAGGATTGAATACTTCTGCACTTCTCATCCTCTGCTCTATTAGTCCACTTGGAAGCATAAAGATTTGTCTTTCTCGAATTTAAATTAATTGTTGTCTTAGAAAAGTAGCGGGGGTGGGATTTGAACCGCACGACCTCCAGGTTATGGGCCTGGCGAGCACTCCAGACTGCTCTACCCCGCTATGTAAAATCCACTTGAGGATTACTTTTAAACCTTACTAAGCAACATAAACCTTATAAGGGTTTAATTCATAGGAATTTCGAGTTCGTAAATCAATCTTTGAGCTTACGATTGATGATAAAGGACTCATGCCCGGATGGCCCAGCGGTTACGGCGTTTGGTTGCTAACCAAATTTCCAGCAATGGATTCCCAAGTTCAAATCTTGGTCCGGGCGCCTTTTTTATATTTCCTAACCCATGCAACATTCTACAACACATTTATAAACAAAGTTTACGGTATGGACTTATGGCATCAACACCACCTGGCGCAAGGAAAAAGAAAATCGATTATAACATCGATGGAGCGACCTACGATGACTTCGTAAAGGCATGCAGTAGAAAAGGCTTCGCACCCCAAGTTATTCTTGAGCAGGCAATGAGAAAGTTTACTCAAACAGGACAAATCTAAGCATTGCATTTATTATTGATTATATCTCATAAATATTTAAATAGTTGTTTTAATCGAGAAAAAGATGAACAAAACTGCTAAGGGTTCTGCGGATGTAGCAATTTTAGCGTCGCTTGGAATATTAATCATCTGTGCAGTCTTGTTCTTATTGGTAGTTTTTGATTTCGGTTCAATTGACCTTGTGATTATTGTGCTTATTGCTTTGGTTTTGTATATAATTCTGGTTTTGCTTTTTATCAGATCCTCAAAAGTCAAGAAGGTTGAAGAGAGGGTTCATATAAATTTTGAAAAACCAATAGGTAAAGATGCTGCCATGAATAAACCTGCTCTAGAGATGAAACAAATTTTTGATCTTCCGAGCGATGAATATGTGGGAAGTTCGAAAACAAAGACATATCATCTTAAAAATTGCAGATTGGCTAAGAGGGTTAAGGGAAAATATAGGTTGAGCAATGCCTCCTTAGAGTTTTTCAAGAAGAGAAGGTTCAGGCCCTGTAGGATTTGTATACTGAAAAAGAAGAAGGCATAAGAAACCCTTATAATTGGGGCCTAGCTATCTGGGACATAAATGTTGTTGATAAAGTATTGGGCGCAGTTCCAATATTAGTTACAATTGTTTACGCCTTAGTAGGGTTATCGGCATTGTACGCAATCTACAAACTATTCAAGTAAGAATAGTAAATTATCTTTATTATTTTTTTAATCACGCCGCGATTTATTTTTTATTTTTGTTGTGCTTTTCTTTATGGTGCAGGAACAGAAGTATGGCACCTATTCCTATCAAAAATCCTGTTAAGACGTCTGTAAACCAGTGAATATTCAGATAGAGTCTTGAGAAGCCTATCAGCAATGGTAGGACAATGCAAATAGTTATCATTGTTCTTCTTATAATTTTACTCATTATTTTATCTTTAAATAAGAAAATAAGCAACAGGAAGAAGATAACTGACATTATTGTGTGCCCTGATGGAAAACTTGGATCTGTTTCTATTACCAGGGCATTGATTGGTCTTGCTCTATGAATTACAAGCTTTATTAATTCGCTTACTGAAATTCCAATTACTAATGTTAATGCAGACAGTGTTGCATCTATTTTTCTTCTTTTGTAGAACAAATATAAAACTAGAATAATTGACAAGGGAAGAAGGACTTTTGTGCTTCCCAATTGTGTTATCATTTTAAACACCTTTGTTAGGAAGGGAGTCTGAACTGATTCTATAAATTGATTTATGATTATGTCTAAGTTCATCCCTATATTAGAAAAAATGGATTATTAAGTGTTTTCATTAGATTTATAACCTAAATAAATGGTTTATTTTGAAGGGCCTATAGTATAGTGGTAGTACACGTCGTTCGCGTCGATGGGACTCGGGTTCGATTCCCGATGGGTCCACTCTTATTTGTCACTCGGAAGAGTAGTAAAAAGAAAATAATCCTCCACATCAACAATCTTTATATAGTGTAACGGTGGGCTAAATATTATATGGGACTGGCTTATTCTACAAGGAAGGACGTAGTTAGAAACGCTTCAATAATTGCTGGGAGCACGAAAGAAATTACTTTAGACAGAGTAAGAGATTTGCATGCTGCTATGTCAAGATTGGGGAATTTTTCTAAAGGAGAATCAGCATATCTGAATCAACAGCTCGGTATCATGTATGAGAGAACTGGCGCAGAAGCTGCAAGAGAAGTTATGACAATGAAAAGCCAACTTGCTAATGGCAGAATGGGTAGTCAGCCTGGAGAAAAAGTTGGCCTTGCTGATGCACTTGGGATGGTTGTCAGAGCTCCCGTGTTGGCTTATCAAGCTATTAGAAAGGGTTCTGTTCCTATTGCGACAGCTGCTCTTGTTGGTGGCGCGATGGCTGTTGCTACCGGGACAGGCTGTGGTCCGAGCTCTAAATTAATTGAGGCTCAGAAGAGCGCACAGGATTATAGCAACAGATGGGTCAGGGCAAATGCTGAAATAGGAGAACTTAAAAGAATTAATGAAAAAACACAGACTGCTTTTGACAAGGCCAATAGTAATTATACGGACGCAGTAAGCAAGATTGACACATTAAGAGAAGATATGGATAAGTTTAGAAAAGAATTTGATGCTAAATATAATGCCAAGGTAGAAGAATTAGCTTCGGCAAGAAAGGCTGTCGCTGTTGCTGAAGGCAGAGCAGCCAATACTGAAACTGCAATCAAAGTTTTGAGAAGCGAGAATGAAGTAAAAGTGGCTAATATGAAATATGCAATTGGCTCTCTTGAGAAAGAAAAGAAAGGGTTGAGAGGTGGTTTGGAAACATTAACCGGTAAGTATCGTGCTCTTGAATCAAATTATGCTACTGCAACAGGTCAAGTTGATTCATTAATAACGGAAAATAAGGGCTTGGCTGGGAGAATTGCCGCAACAACAAGCAGATTGAAAACATCTGAGAGAAAGGGGCTTGAGTTGCAAACTCAGTATGCTTCTGCTACAAATAGTTTAGCACAAGAAGTAAAAGCAAAGCAAACGTTGAATAACCAGATTTCAAGAGCTGGAAAGGAGAAGGATAGATTAAGATTGGAGAATAAGAGACTGAGAGATGAATTGAGAACAGCGCAGACAGAAGAGAGACCTACTAGTGTTTACGATTCTAAAAAACAACCAGGAATAGTCAAGTCCAGTGTTGTTTCTTCTAATGCTGTTGAAACAAGGGTCGAAGCTCCGAAGGCCGTAAAGGCAGTTACTTATAATTTCACGACTGTAAGTCCTTCTAGAGATTTTTCTGCCACAACTACGAGCAATTTTATTAGAGGAAATGGAGAAGAGCAAAGTCATTATTATTTTGTTGGAAAAGATAGAATCTTAAAAACAAGTCCGAGGGGATTAGCAATAGCCCGTGAGAGAGCCAGAGCAAGGGGAGAGAAAGTTGATGAGCCAAATCATAATCAAGTATTAACTGATAGAGCGAAGGAATTAGAGGGGAAAAGAAAGAAGCAATATGAGGCAGATGAAGTTAATCCGTTTAATTTAGTATATACTCATGTCTTAAATGCAAAAGCGAAAAATCCTGAGACTGCAAAGGGAAGCGCGAAAGCAGCATGGACAAGCATGAGTGATTTTGGAAAGAATGTTTCTAGATTATTTACTGCATCTTATTTCCCTAGAGATAATAGTGTAACCACAAATGACTTTAAGTTTGGTGTTACATTTAAGGACCTTGGAAATACTGTCAATGAGTGGGGAAGAAATATTGCTGGGAAGGGAATCGGTAGTGATGAAGACCCATTAGTGTCTGTGCCTTTGATATGGACAACTCAATCACTTTACAATGGACCTAAGAATACTTCCTTTGATTTACTAAACTTAACTACTGTTGTTGATAATGAACTAAAACCTGCCAATGGGCTTTTAGATAATTCTGCAGATATCGTAAAACATACTTTGCATATGGGCCCAAATCAGATTAGAGAATGGACTGGAAGAGCGCCAGGAGCAGGTTATGCTATTAGTTCGTTGGTAGATGTAATGAATAGCTTTTTCCATTGGGGTTCAAGAATTGTAACTGAAAGGCCGTTGGCTGCAATGGAAAATCCATCTGAAGCAGCCAGAAAGGCTGGAGGAAAAGGTGTTAGAAATATGGAGACTGCTGGGGGATTATTCTGGAGAAGTTTAGGGGCAAGAGAAGCTTACGGGGATGATAATCCAATTACTCCAAAAAGTGATATTGGTGGCGGAATTGGTGGCGGTCCCGGCGGAGGGAAGTAAATGAGGAAGATATTATTATTAGTTAGCTTAATCATGCTTGTTTCTTTTGCTAGTGCTGCTGTTACGCAAAATAATATTATAAAATATGGAATTATAGAAGACGATGGAAGTTTAACTACTACAAGTACATTAATAACTAATTCTAATGTTATAGGATATAATTGCACTTCTTCAAGTTGTGATGCTGTCTCCGGATTGTTCTTGACAGATACTAGTGTTCCTGGAAGTAATATTGTTATAACTTACCCAACAACATTAGGAGTTTATGAATATGGTTTGTATTTCTATAAAATGGGATATATTCCTTTTGAGGCGAATGCTACTTGGTATGGAACAGGAAATGTTCCTTGGGATTTCTCAGCTTATCTTACACAAAAAAGAAATTGCGAGATTCCCTTGGATAATTTAAATGTTAATTATGCTAATGGAAATATAACTGTAAGCGCAGATATTTCTTCTCCAGTTAATCACGATGGGCCATTGAATTACATTCCTAGTTCAATATCCAATCAATATACTGTTGACGTTAAAGTTAATTTGAGCATAACTGGAACTTCAGGATATAATCAAGTTAAAACAGTTAATATTCCGTTCTCTGATACAAGTAATGTTCAGTTTTCAAAGAGTTTTGGAAATGGAAATTATACTATTAGAATAAATGCTTATACCGATGGAGATAAATGCATTAATAGCAATTCAATATTGTTGACTGATGATATAAGTATTAATGTTCCTGGAAATGTTACAAATGACACAACTGCTCCTGGAAGTGTAACAAATCTCAGGGCAATAACAAGAACGAATGTATCAATATTGTGGGGATGGGACAATCCTAGTGATTCTGATTTTGATGGCACATTGTTATACTTAGATGGAACAAATGTTGCTAATTTAACTTCTTCAGTAAATAGTTACATTGCTCTTGGATTAACTCCTAATACTGTGCATACATTGACAGTTTATACTAAAGACAGCACAGGAAATGTAAATACTACTCCTGTTTCTAATACAACTTCAACCTTACCTAATGCTGTTATCCCTGACACAACAGCTCCTGGGGCAATAACAGATTTGCATGTTATAAATAAAACAAATACTACAATAACATGGGCTTGGAATAATCCTAGTGATTCTGATTTTGATGGAACTATTATTTATTTGAATGGAGTTTATAACGGAACATTGAATAGTGCAACAAGTCAAATCACATTCACGGGATTGAATCCTGGAACAAATTATACAATAACTGTAAATACATTTGACACAACAGGAAATGTTAATTATACCAATGTTTCAAATACTGCTCAGACATTGGCTAATGGTGTTCCTGCTGACACAAGCCCTCCAGTAGTCCATATATTCTATCCTGGAAGTGGAACCTACAATTATAACATAACTGTTTTAGGTTATACTATTTATGATAATGTTGGATTGGACGTTTGCTGGTACACTTTAAACAAAGGAGTAACGAATAATACTCTTTCATGCACAGGAAATAATGTAACCGGATTATTAGCTAATCCTGGAACCAACACTTGGAGAGTTTATGCAAGAGACACCTCTGGGAATATCGGGCAGGCAAGCATAACATTCTGCATAAACAATACTAATAGCACTGGCGGAGGAGATGATGACGACGATGACGATGGAGGAGATGATGGCGGAAATGATACCATAATTTATCATGATGGCAATGGAGTTACAAAGCTTGCTTCTTATAATATCACTGAGGAATACAGGAATTTGCCGCCTAAGGGATATAATGAAAGTTCTTCTGATTATTCCTTATCCAAGAAAAAAACAGGATATGACTATTGGTGGGTGTGGTTATTGGTTCTTTTGTTGATTGAGATAATTATGCTTGTTGTTCTTATTATAATTGCATCAAAGAGGAAGTAGTAAATCTTATTAATACTGGAGATATAGAGAAATATGCTGAATTTGGCGAAAATACAGGAATTGATGTCTAAGCTTAACAACTGGAGTTTAGATGGGGAGATGATTACAAAAGAAGTAGATTGTGTTAGTTTTAAGGAGGCAATGGGGTTTGTTAATGATATTGCTGAGATTGTGGAGAGAATGGAGCATCATCCTTCCATTATGGTTGATGGAAATATTGTTAGGCTAGGCTTGACAACGCACAAAGAAAGATGTTTAACTGAAAAGGATTTTGAAGTTGCTTCTGAGATTGACAAATTAAGATGGTAGACTCCGGTTGGAGAATATAAATTCTTAAATAGTGCTCTTTTGTGAAAAGTGCATGAAACTAGTTGGAAGGAATAATTTTAGAAGTTGTCGTAGAAGTTTAATTCTTGCTGAGATGATTCCTCATCTTGGATTTTTTGCGGCGAATGTTGCAGATGGCATTGCACAGGAAGCGGGTGTGCCTTTGACACCGCTTATGCATAAGTTATTTACGTATGCTCCGCCTTTAGCAGGTTTTGCTTTATCAATGGCTGAAGGAATAATTAGTTTTGATAGAACTAAAGAAGATTACCTTGGTGAAAGAGTACAAATATCAATTGATACTTATGATGCAATTACCAGAAGAATACAAGAAACGCACGGTACTTCTAATGGAACTCGTATCAGTGCTCAAGAACTTAGAGAATTATGGAATCACAAGGATTTGAATAGTCAAGCTAGATTTATTGCAGGGATGGATTTAATGGCTAATGTTGCCCTTAATGTTGGGCTGGGTATAGGAGAGAGCTACGGCGGGCAAACATTAGGAAGGTATCTTGGAAGACTGTTCTTTAGATAAAAGATAGATTTTAAATATCACTTATTTCTTATTTATACATGTTAGTCAAAGAGGTAATGAAAGTTCCCGTTGTAATTGAAAAAGATGTTACTCTGAAAGAGGCTGCAGAGGCTCTGGCAAAGAGGAAGATAGGAAGTTTAATCTATTTGGTTGATGGAAGGGTAGAAGGGATTATAACTGAAAGGGATTTGATTAAACATTTTGGAGAGAAAAAGAAAGTTACAGATGTAATGTCTAGAAATGTGGTTACCGTTAATCCTAACGAAGAAATTGAGATAGCATTTGATATAATGAAAGCTGAGAAGATAAAAAGACTTCCTGTTACATATGAAGGCAAACTTGTTGGCATGGTTAATTTCATAGATCTTCTTGGCATGTTAAGTAGTTCTGATGAAAAGTTCTTTTTTGATTAATATAGTTATTGAAGAAGAGATAATTTTATAAGCTGAATATTATAAGTTAAAGGATGATAGGGTGGTACAATCTTATAATATTGATTTTGGCGATTCCTATTGGATATTTAATTGCGTATTTATGCAGAGATGAGCTAGTTCAGGGAAGAAAATGGTTCAGGCTTATTGTTTATGTATTTACTGCATTGGGTATTGTCTTACTTCTATTTGGGCTGTTTGTTGAAGGATTATCCAGCTTGTTTATAGCAATTGTTGCTCTTATCTCTTTGATGAAAAGCGGGGATAAAGCGTGGATTAGAAAGAAATAAAGGGTTTAGAAAAGTTTAAACAACGAGAAATTTGAGATTTCTCGAGCTTAAACTTTTCTTTTTAGAAAAGTTTAAATATCGCCCCTAATAGTAAAAAAGATGGCTATTGAACATATAATAAACGAGAAGAAAATTGATTCTACCATAGCTATAATTATTATTTAGATCAGTGACCTAACTGGGTTACTGCTACATTCTTTACCATGGTTGCAACTCTGGAAATATCTGACACTACGCTCCGGGATGGAGCACAGGCAGCTGGAGCTATGACTAATTCTGGGGGAAGAAGACATTGGTATGAGGCTGCGAGTCGTCTTGGTATCCCGCTCGTTGAAATGGGTCTTCAGAGCACTGTTGCCGATAGGCAAATCCCAAAGGATATGGCTTATTGTGCTGAAAAGGGAGGAAATACAAGGGTTGTTGCATTTGGTTCTACTTCTAAAAAGCAGAGGCCCGCATCTGATCCTGCAATGGGTTTACTTGCAAATTGCAAGGCTCCAGTTGCATGCATATTCGGGAAGGCGGATGTGGAACATGTTAGAGGCCAGTTAAATCTAACTCCTGAAGATAATGAAAGAAGAGTAGAGGATAGTGTGAACTATCTGGTTAGTAAGGGGAAGGAAGTACACTATGATGCAGAACACTTTTTTGATGGTTTTAGAAAGGATCCCGCATATGCATTGAGAACATTAGAAGCTGCTGCAAGAGGGGGCGCAAAAAGATTAATTTTATGTGATACTAATGGGGGGACTCCTCCAACTTCAAGATGGGGAAAAGAGGGCGTTGCGGATATTGTTAAAAAAGCTAGAGAATATCTTGATAGCAAACACATCAAGGTTCCTTTGGGATTGCACATGCACAATGACAGGGGGGATGCGCTTGAGAATACTCTTACGGCGCTTAATTATCTAAAGGACAAACAAGATATTATTCAGGTTCAGGGGACTATGAATGGCAAAGGCGAAAGAGCGGGAAATTTGAATTTGGCAACTTTGATTGGTAATCTTGCGACTGGAGCAATGGAAGGGCTTACGATGAAAGTCGATCTTCCTCGATTAAAATCTGTTGCTGACTCTTCTTATATTGTTCTGGGATTGTCTCTTCCTGACCCAGATAACAGGCCTTTTGTCGGAGAGGTAGCATTTGCTCATAAAGGAGGAGTTCATAGTGATGCTTTGAAAAAGATGGGGCCTGGTGCATACCAATTTGCAGATCCGAGAGATTTTGGAAACGAATCTATAATTGTATTAAATTCTCTTGGAGGGGGGGCAACTGTTGAACTTGTTGCTGAATCATTTGGAATTAAATTAGATAAAAGAGATAAAGATACTGCTGAAAAGATAAAAGAATTAAAGAGAAGACTTGCCTGGTTTGAGAGGAGAGGGTATAGACTTGGTGCTCTAAAGGCAGAACAATATTTATTGATAAGTGAAGCATTTGGAGACAAAAGAAGATTCTTTGAAGTTACTGGTTCAAGGGGAGAAGTTGTTGACGTTGGAAGAAAGAAGTATAGCGAGTCTGATTTAAGCATACAAATAGGACACGACTCCTATAGGGACTTAAGATCATCAAGCGGGGGTCTAGTTGATGCAATGTATAAATCATTCGTTAAGACACTTGGTAAATCCTTTCCTTTTGTTAGAGAGATTCATCTGGTGGATTTTGACAGCAAGATTGCGCAGATTCATGGAGAGGAAAGTCCGATGAGGTCTCTTGTTTTATTAGGCAGGAACGGAGAGATATCTGAGACTGTGGGGGTCGATCCAAACATAATTATCTCCGCTAGGAAGGCTCTCGAGCATGGTTTTAGGTACCATATAAAGAGATACCACGAACTAACGAAGAGTTAGACAAAAACCTATTTAAATCGAGTTTAATGAATATAAACATGGATTTCAAAAAGAATGAAGAAGAAGTTCTTAAGTTTTGGGAGAGCAAGAAAATATATGAGAAATTAAAGAAAAGAAACTTAAAAGGAAAAAAGTTCTACTTTTTACAAGGTCCTCCTTATACTTCTGGGAAATTGCACATAGGGCACGCTTGGAATAACTCATTGAAAGATATTATAATGAGGTATAAGAGGATGCAAGGGTTCAATGTTTGGGACAGAGCGGGATATGATATGCATGGCTTGCCTACTGAGAATAAAGTTCAACAGAAATTAGGGTATAAGTTTAAGGAACAGATTGAAGAAAACGGAGTTGATAAATTTGTTAAAGAGTGCATGAAATTTTCTGAAGAACATGCACAAGTGATGAGCAAGGATTTATGGAGATTGGGAATATGGATGGATTATGAAAATGCGTATATGCCTATCAAGAAAGAATATATTGAAGGGGAGTGGATGCTGTTTAAGAAAGCATTTGAACAGGGAAGATTATACAAGGGGAAGAAAATTATGCATTGGGATGCTGATTCTGAGACTTCTTTGGCTAAGCATGAATTAGAGTATGAAACAATAAAAGATATGTCTATATTTCTTAAGTTTAGAGTTAAGAATAAGAAAGATGAATTCTTGATTATATGGACTACTACTCCTTGGACAATTCCGTATAATTTAGCAGTGATGGTTAATCCTGAATTGGAATACGCAAAAGTTAAAGTTGGAAAAGAGTATTGGATTATTGCTAAATCTCTTGCAGGAATATTCATTTCGGGCTTATTAGGAAAGAAGCTTGAAATTGTTGAAGAGTTTAGGGGAGATAAATTAGAGGGTATTGAATATATTCATCCATTGTACAATGACTTAAGAAAGGAATATGATGAACTTAAAAAGAAATGGAAGAAAGTTCATACTGTTATATTAAGCACGGAGTATGTTGATACCACTGCTGGAACAGGTTTAGTTCATTCCGCGCCCGGATGCGGGCCCGAAGACTATGAAGTTGGAAAAAGAAATGGGATGGACGCATTTAATACTTTAGATGAAAGAGGAATTCTGCAGAATGTTGGAAAGTTTTCTGGAATGAAAGCAAAGGTTGATGATAATAAATTTATTGAAGAATTTGAAAAAAATGGAAGCTTAGTTGCTAAGACTGAAGTTGAGCATGAATACCCAATGTCTTGGAGAAGCCATAAACCTGTTGTGTTTAGAGCAACAGAACAATGGTTCTTAAAAATTGAAGATTTAATTCCTGAATTGTTAAAATTTAATAAAAAAGTTTCCTGGATTCCTGAAAGAGTAAGAGAGAGTTATGATAAATGGACTGAGAACTTAAGAGATAATGGAGTTACTAGACAGAGATTTTGGGGATGTCCTGCTCCAATATGGGAATGTAAATGCGGAAATGTTGAAGTAGTAGGAAGTGAAAAAGAAATGAGCAAGAAAGCTGGAAAGGATTTAAGTAAATTGGAATTGCATAAACCTTGGATAGACAAAGTTACTATAAAATGCTCTAAGTGCAAGTCTCAGATGTCTAGAATTCCTGATGTTATAGATGTTTGGATAGACTCAGGAACTGCAGGATGGAATTGCCTTTATAATAATCCTAAATTGATAAAAGAATGGTTCCCTGCTGATTTAATATTAGAGGCAACAGAGCAGACAAAGTTATGGTTTAATATGCTTCAGATTTGCTCTGCTATCGCTCTCGGAAAGAGCGCCTATCAGAATGTATTTGTTCACGGAATGATTCTCGATTATCAGGGGACTAAAATGTCTAAGTCTTTAGGGAATATAATCTCTCCTTATGAGGTTGTTGATAAATATTCTGCAGATATTTTAAGATATTACATATGCCAGACAACTGCTGGAGAGAATATAAGCTTCAGCTGGGAAGACGTTAAAGTTAAACAGGGGAATTTGATGATGCTTGGCAACATAGGAAATTATATATTAGATTTGGAAAGGCAGAAGATACCTAAAGGAAAACTAGGGATTGAAGAGAAGTGGATTTTATCCAAGTATAATTCCACTCTTAAGAGAGTGACTGAGTTATTTGATGCTTACAAAATTGATGAGACAATAGGAGAAATAGAAAATCTTTTCATTTCTTTGTCTAAAGATTATATTAAATTGATTAGAGACAAAGCTACTGTGAATTCTTCAGTGCTGGAAACACTTAAAGAAGTGTATATTGGAATTTTAAAGATGCTTTCTACTATTTGTCCGTTTACAACTGAGAGTTTATGGAGTAAAATGGCTGGAAAAGAAGAGTCTGTTCATTTGTGCAAATGGGAAAAGGTTGATAATAAGAAGATTGATGTTAAACTGGAGAAGGAATTCCTTGAAGTATTAAAAATAATTGAACTTGGTTTGTCTAAGAGAGATGAGGTTAGGATTGGGTTGAAGTGGCCATTGTCTAAAGCGATGGTTAATTATAAGGGGAAAGTAAGAAAAGAGTTTGAAGAGATAATTTGCAGACAGTTGAATGTTAAAAGTGTTAAAATAAGCGAAAAAGAAGAATTAAAAGTTGAATTGGATACTAAAATGACCCCTGAATTAGAAGCGGAGGGATATTCAAGAGAATTCGCAAGAAACATTCAGGCTGCTAGAAAGAAACAGGGGCTTCAGAAAGGAGATTTAATCAAATTGATTGTCTATACAGACAGAGAAACTGAGAGAAAATTACTTGCGAATATTAACTTCTTGAAAGAGAGAACAAATGCGGAGAAGATTAACTTTACCGACGGTAAATTAGATAAAGTTACTGCAGAATTTGAGATAAGAGAAAGCAGAATAAGTGTGAAATTTTTGTAATTATAAAGGGAATGCACTTCAAAAAGATTTAAATAGTGCGAGGTGTTGAATTTATTATAAATATCATGATAATCAAAGAGGAATTCTTGAGCAGGCTGAGGAAGATTTTTGATTTAAATCTATATGAGGCAAAAGTATGGACTGCTCTTCTTTCTAGGGGTGTTTCAACTGCTGGAGAACTGAGCAATATCTCTGATGTTCCTAGATCTAGAACGTATGATATCTTAGAAAGTTTGGAAAAGAAAGGATTTATTGTGATGAAAGTTGGGAAACCAATAAAATTTGTTGCGTTAAAGCCTGAAGAAGTAGTTGAAAGAGTTAAAAGAAATTTAGTTGTTGAAGCGCAGGACAAAAGCAAAAGACTTGAACAGTTGAAGAAAGATGAGGTTCTTGATGAGTTGAATACTTTGTTTTCAACAGGAGTAAAGTTTGTTGAACCTAGTGATTTATCTGGAAGTTTGAGAGGAAGGCAGAATATGTACAATCATTTAGACATGATGATTAGAAGTGCAGAGAAAACGGTAACAATTGTGACAACTTCTGATGGGCTAAGCAGGAAATTGGAAAGTTTAATGCCTGCTTTGGAAAAGGCGAGAAAGAGAGGAGTTGCAATAAGAATTGCTGCGCCTGTAAATGAAACTAATGTTCAGATTGCTAAAGATTTGGCTAAGGTTGCCGAAGTAAAAGATACTTCGGGTTCAGGAGTTAATGGAAGATTTACGGTTGTTGATTCTGAAGAATTGATGTTTATGTTGCTTGATGACAAGTCTGTGCATCCTAATTATGATGTTGCAGTATGGCTCTCAACAGAATTCTTTGCTAGAGCATTAGAACAAATGTTTGAATTGGCCTGGAATGACTTTAAGGTTGTGAAGGCCAAGAGATAATTATCTCTTACTTTTACTACTCTTTTTTACAAATATATCTTATTAATTCATAATAAAACTTAAATATGCTTGATTTGAAGCAAATGCATGATTAAAACAAACAATAGGTGTAAAGCTATCGATAAACTGCATTCTATTGGCAAAGTTGATAATGACTTTAATTCAATTATCTCAAGTTAGTAAATATTTTGGTGCGGCTCCATTAATAGAGGGGGTTGATTTTAAAATAAATAAAGGTGAGAAAATAGGTATAATTGGATTAAACGGTATCGGCAAAACTACCTTATTAAAACTTATTTCCGGTGATACTGAACCAGACAGAGGCACAATTTCTAGAACTAGGGGTGTTCGAGTTGCTTACGTCCCGCAAGTTCTGACGGGAGATTCACAAAGAACGGTTCTTGATCTTTCATATGAAATGCACCCCGAGCTTGCTGCCACCAAGAAGAGCCTTGCTGAATGTGAATTTAAAATGGGCTTGCCCGATTTTTCAGGCTCTCCAGACGAACAAAAAGTGCTTCATAAATACTCTGAAGCGCTCGAAAACTTTGGACTTAATGAAGGTTATTCATTGGAAAGCACATTATCATCGCATTTGGAGCGAATAGGTTTGAGGAGACTATCTCCAGATAGAAAACTTAGTGAACTAAGTGCCGGAGAAATTAAAGTTGCACAGATTGCCGCCGCACTAAGCGCTAAACCAGATATTATTTTAATTGATGAACCAACAAATCATGCAGATATCATGACTAGCGAAGCAATAGATGATTTGATTATGAATTCTAGACAAAATGTTGTTTTTGTTACACATGATAGGTATCTCTTAAATAAGGTTAACCAGCGTATTGTTGAGGTAAGAGATGGTAATTTGGTTGAATTTAAAGGTACTTATGATGAATATATTGATTTTCGGGATCGTTTTTTCGAGGCACAGACCCATAAATATGATGTTCAGGAAAGACAAAGGGCAAGAATGAACGAAACTGTTCAAAGACTTAAAAGTAAAAGTTCTGGAGGTGACGACAAGGCGGGGAGGAAAGCTAAAAATATGGAAAGGCAAATGGGAAAAATGGTGATGGGGAGACCTAGAGAAGTAAGGGATGATCTTAAATTCCATATTCCGCGTGGAGAACGAGGAGGCGATATTGTGGTAAAGGGGGAAGGGGTCCATAAAAGCTTTGGAGATCGAGAAGTCTTGCGAGATGTGAACCTTCTGGTGACCTCCGGAGAACGTATAGGCTTGGTTGGAAATAGCGGTTCAGGCAAGACTACCTTGCTTAACTGTCTACTTGGATACGAGCCCGTGGATAAAGGGGTGGTAAGGGTTGGTCCAAGCATTCGTGTTGGTTATCTTTCACAAGGAGATATAACGCTCAATAGCAATCTTTCGATTTACGATGAGCTTAGCTCGGCGGGATGTTCGAATCCAAATACTGCCTATGGGTTGCTAAATTCTTGGCTGTTTAGAAACAACAATTTGGATCAACAAGTTGGGACTTTAAGCGGTGGAGAAAAGAAGAAATTACAATTAATGAAGATTATGCTTTCAAGACCCAACTTATTAGTTCTTGATGAACCAACAGATCATTTAGATATGGCATCTAGGGAGGGTTTAGAGATAGCAGTTAATAATTTTGATGGCTCTCTCATAGTTGCTACTAGAGATAGATATTTATTAGATAAACTGACAAAGAAGACCCTAGTTTTGGCAGATCATAAGCTGTTAAGTTTCGATGGCAATTATTCTGTGAATGCCGGAGAAGTAAGAAGACATCTTAATTTGTAAATATTCAACCAATTACTACAACATCAGATATTACTTCATTATTATCTGAAAATTTTTGATAAAACGCCTCATTAAATTTATTGAATCCTATCTTTATATTCTCTCCAAGGTAGGCATCATTGCAAATAAAGCAGTCTTTATCATAACCTTTTATAATGAGAAAATGCGCCTTGAAACCATTTTCTTTTGTAAGAACATTCCTATTAACTGTCACGATTATTAGTTTGTTCTTGTTGATATTTGATTTTAAGAAGTCAATATCTGTTTTCTTATTTTCAAACAAATTATATCTCTTAACATACCTAACAGACGAGTCATAATTTTTTATGTCGACCTCTTCAAACTTATCTGGTGAAACGATATTGAGATTAGTTAGTCTTCTAAACTTATCATTTGATTTTCCTACAAGTTCAAGCTTCCTATTTGAATAATATCTTGCTGGGATATTGTATTTGTGAAACAATCTAACAATATAGGTCTCAAAAAACCAAGTTGCATGTGTGTACCCAAGTCTTTTATATAGTTTGGGAAAATTCATAATTTCGCTTGGTCTGAAATATTTGAAGACCATTAAAGTACTTGGCGGACCTTGGCAGGACGCAAATTTTTCTTTTTTATCCTCAATGTAGGGAACACCTTTGATTATCCTAAATTTTCCATCGTTATTAGTATTAGATTTCATTTTAACACTCCAATTAATCCAATTAAAAGTCTATTTAAACTAATCTCACTAATCTGGCTTCTGTCATAAAGTGGATTAGCCTCCACACAATCAATGCCGATAATTCTATTTCGCTTTGATATGCCTGTTAAAATATTCTGAGCCAAATCAAAACTTGCTCCGCCTGGTTCTGGAACTGTTGTTCCTGGACAAACCGATGGATCAAGAAAATCAGAGTCAAAAGAAATATAGTATGGCAAATTGGGATTTAACTCTTTGATTATTCTCCTGGCTCCTTTTTTTCTTAATTCTGATGCAGTTATCACTGCATTGCCTTTTAGTTTTGTATCTTTTAATGCCTTACTAGAGTTTAGATACCCTCTTATGCCTACGTGGACTATTCTTTTGACATGAGGTAAATCAGAAACTTTTCTCATAACTGTACCGCAAGGGGAAGCATCTGATTCATCATATCTTTGAAAGTCACTGTGCGCATCTAGGTGAAGAACTTCTAAGTCTTCAGAGTAGGCACTAAGAATGGGATAAGTAATTGAGTGATTTCCACCAAGACAGAGAGGAACTGATTTAGAAAGAAGAATTTTTCTCACGCTTTCTCTAATTTTTTCTTCAATATTTTTTCTTTTGCCTGTTTCTCTTATATCGCCTACATCAACCAACTTTCCATCTGTTAATATAAAACTGTCTCTTTCTGGGTCATACAGTCCCGCAAAACCCTTATACGAATACAGTAATGATGCTCGCCTAAGGGCGTTTGGTGCTCTTGATGTGCCCTTCCTGAATATCCCTCCCTCTTCTACTGGTATTCCTAGGACGGCTATATTGCTGCTTAACTCGTCTAGTTTTCTTCTAGGAGATCCTAAAAACGTTACTGCACTCATCCTTGGTCCTCCGCTAATTTCAAACCTAGATACCTTACCATTTCCCTTTCACTCGGGACATTCCCTTTTGGTTTGCTAAATCTTAAAGAAGATTCCACAATCATATCAACAAATCCCTCTAAAGACTGCCCATTTGCATTTACCATTCTTGGTATATAACTTTCTGTTGCACTTAACATACCGGGACAAGTATTATTTTCTAAGAAATAAAAATCTCCTAAACGGTTCATCCTAACATCTGCCCTAACATACCCCTTACAATCTAAACTACTAAAAATTTTCTTGGACATCTCTTCTAGTTCTTTTTTCTTGTGGGGAGATAAATTGGCAGGGATAACTGTCTGACTAAGACTTTCTCCCCCAGGATATTTTGTCTCGTAATCGTATATCTCACGTTTAAGTTTTACTTCTGCGATAGGCAGAACTACTGGTAGACCTGTTTTTGGATTCTTGAAAATTCCAACCGCAAACTCTCTACCTGGAATGTAATCCTCAACAACAATTTGACCTCCGAATTTAAGAGAGAAATCTGCTCTTTCCTTTAATTCTTTCAGATTTCTAACTAGAAATACACCGTATGAACATCCCTGTGCGATTGGCTTTACAACTTTAGGATACCTGCCAGTTACAGCACTTAACTCGGTAATGTTTGAAGAGACTACTTGCTTTGGAGTTTTGTATCCTAATGAATCAACAAATTTGTTAAATAGAAATTTGTTTGCAGAAATTGCACTCGCTGCAATACCTGAAGAGGTATAGGGTACTCCGATGGCGTCTAAAAATCCTTGTAAGGTGCCGTCTTCGCCAATCCCCCCATGAAGTGCAATGAATGCTAAATCTGGTTTATTCGAAATTAGTTTTTTTATGGAATGTGGGATAATATCTACCCTTGTAACATTTTCGTATTGCGCGTTACGTAATGCTGACTCAATTGTGCGACCAGACATTACTGAGCCTGGCCTTTCTGAAGAATCTCCTCCAAAAAGAACTTGTATTTTCAGCCTTCTCCTATCTCGGATCATGCTAATTCGTCCCCCTCGCTTTTGCAGTACCTATAAGCACAACTGAATCAGTTTTATCTAAAATCCCACTCATTATTCGCAAGGCCGCATAAACTGATCTGGAAGAATATTCTAAACCGGTGGCGTTACTATCATTATTTGCTTCGTCAATTTCTCTGTCAGTTACAGATATTGCAATGCCATCGGATTCTTTTAATAATCTCATAATCTTTGGCGAATTAAAACAAGTGTCTGAGGATATAGCCTCTGCTTTTGAGCTTATGACCTTATTTAATACTAAAGATTTATTTCCGATTTTAGAATTGAATCCCACAGTTATTGGATCTGCTCCTTCTATTTGAACAGAAACGAATCGAGGTAATTTTTTGATTAAGCCCATGCTCAGCAAATCATTAAAACCATAGTACTGACTAACAATATCAACACCGCTACCACAAGGAACAACAACCCAATCTGGGGCTCTGCCTTTTAGTTGCTCGAACATTTCGTAGGCCATTGTTTTTACTCCTTGATAATAAGGTACGTTTGTTACTGGAAACCCATTGTGTACCTCTTTATTAATCTTGCAGAACCTGAAGAAGTGTTCATAGCTTTGAATTAAATCTCTATCAAAAACCTTCTTACCTTCAAGTAGCTTTAATTTTTCAGGAGAAGTAGATTCTGGAATAAAAAGTACTGCTTCCAATCCTGCTTTTTTAGCATAAGCACTTAACGAAATTGCGGCGTTCCCCGTAGAAGGTATCCCGATAACAGACTTGCCGCTTGATTTGGCATCTGCTACTAAAAGTGGCATTCCTCTATCCTTGAAGCTGCCTGTTGGATTTTTGCCTTCATCTTTTAAATAACATCTAGCATGGATACCCGCTAGTTCAATTTCAATTAAAGGAGTGTTGCCCTCATTTAATGAAAAGTCATATTTGGTTCTAGGAAGATAATCTGAAAATCTTAATACTCCTGGCCTATCCTTTACTCTTAAATTTTTCTGATTTGATGGTAATTTATAATGCGGGGTCCATATGTTTAGAGGTACACCTCCAATTTCAAGTTCTGGGTGAGCATGTGAGCTAGATGCTTTTTTATAAGGCCCCCTAAATTCACATATATCACAGGTTAATTCGGAGATTCTCATGATAATATTTCTATTGCCCTCCTTGCAATTGTTCTAGGGTCTTTCTTTTGTAAATCCTCTTTCCATTTGTCGTAACAAGTTGAACATTCTACTTCATCTAGCGCCGTGAGATCATATGTCTTGTTAAACTCTTTTATAGCAGTTATCATTCCTGGACTGCAGGAATCACAATTCCAGGCACTCCTAATCGCGAATATCTCATTTCTTTTTGCACCTGGTGCCGTTCCTTGGCTTCCACTTAAAATCGTTTCATCAAAGTACCCTCCGAGTCTTAAATCTAGAGGAATGTTCGTTCCTTTTCCAACTTCTCCCTTTACTCTTCTTGCAACTTCCCTTACGCTCCATAACCAAGGTGGAGAATATAATCTTCTTTTATTCAAATCATGCACAAGCGAATTTTCTTGTATCGAAGTAGGTTCTATAGAAACTGCGTCTGTACCCATATTAAATGCATAAATTGCGGTCCTTGTCGCATCATCTAATGCTTCTTTTTCCGTTAAAAATGGCGGTTTTTGGTTTACATATGTCAATGACAAAAAATTATTTTGTTTAAGTAGGCTTATCGCATTTCTAAATACTTTTAGAGATGGCATGCCTTTATGATGACACAATTCTCTGGTTGTTCTGTCTGAAGACTCTAAACCTATTCCAACTTCGACCACCCCAGAGTTAACCTCTCGAATATTGTCTAGCGCTTCTCTAGTTACATGCTCTGCTCTTGATTCAATTATTGTCTTTTTAACACCTGGTAAGGAATTAATCGATCTAAATATCTCCTTAACTGTTTCCTTTGGAACTTCGTTTGGATTTAACATACTTCCAAGATTATAAACGCATAAAATTGGGTATCGGTTTATATCGAACCGGATATCTTCTCTGGCTCTGTCTAAAACGTCTTTCCATTGGTTCATATATTGCTGATGGCTCACCTTTGTAGCATTTGTTCCATTAAAGTGTGAACACATAGAACAACCTGAATTTTTTTTATATTGCTCGCATCCAGTTGCCCTAAGCACAATCATCATTCTGTCAACAGGTTCACCCTTAAAATAAAACTGATTAACTTCTACTTCAGCAGGCACATTTGGATTGAATTTTCTAAATTTAACTTGCCTCCTTAATTGACTTAGTCTATCTTCGACCGCTTTAATGGCTAAATCAAAATCTCCATTTTTCATCTCGCCTTCCCCATTAAAGAAATTACTGGTCTATACTTGCGTGTATGATTAACCGGCGGTTCTTCTACTTTATTTACAGTCACATTAACTTCCCTTGGAAGTAACTGATACATACTATCCCTTATATCTTTCATATGACTTTCCTCAATCTTAAATAAACTAGGAATCAAAAATATGCCCACGTTCCTTTCATCTTGCTGAACTATCTGATACTTTAACCCGTGTACTGGAACGCCTAGCTGAAGATACCAATTGTAAGCTAAATCCATAAAACATGAAGCAGGAACAAAATCTCCGTTCGGCAATGTTATTGAGTCCATAACTCTTCCTTCTGGGGCGCCAATAACTCTGAAATTGCTATTACAGTTACATCTTTCATTGCCTTTGATAGAGGCAATGTCTCCTTGCGAATATCTTATTACTGGAGTTGCTTCGTTCAAAAGATTTGTCCCGACCACTAAACCTCTTTGTCCATTAACTACTGGTCTTTTAGTTTGTGGGTCTACTATCTCAATGTAGCAGGCGTCTTCTTCGATGTGGTACTTATGATTAGGACATTCTAAAGAAATTCTTGTTAACTCTTCGCTACTAAATTCATCTAAAACTGGGACTTCGAAGAAGTCCGATAGCTCCTTTCTTTGATGTGCACTACTTTGCTCAGAGTGGACAATTATTGATTCAACGCCCAATCTGCCTAACTTTTGCCCTTCCTCTCTTAGTCTAACCAAGTAGGTAGGATATATCGACAAAACTTTAGGTCTTACCCTTTTCATTGTTTCGATTGCATCTCTTGGACTAACTGTTGTTGGTAAAGTCTTAATGGGGTATTTCCCATTAATCGAAGAAAACCACCAAGGCGAGGTATAAATAAACATGGTGGTATCTGCCTCTCCCAGTTTGCCTTGACTTTGTCTAATCCATTGTCTCGCTCCCTGAATTGTGTCTAAATGAATTGCCCTTGGTGAAACAGCCAGGGTTACAAATTCTCCGGAGGAACCAGAGCTTCTTGTTGTAAATTCGAAATCGTATTTACTGCTTATAAAATCTTTTGGAAAAGCATCAATAAGTTCCGCCTTTGTCAACATCGGAAGGGCCTTAAAGTCTTCCCAAGATTTTAAATCTGACGGATTAAATCCCGCAGAAGTATACTTTTTTTTATAAAGGGGAACAGTATGAAAAGCATGTTTGACCAACTCTTTTATTCTTGACAATTGCCAATTTTTTATGAATTCTGGTGAGTTTAAAGGAAAATTTAGTATGCTTGGCCCTTCCTGGTCAAATAATCTTTGAAGTTCCTCGTGGTCCCTTCGACATTCCTTCCTAGTATCTGATGTACCTAGCCTGGAATATATTTTTGGGTCCATTTTCTATGGTTCTGTTGTAACTTATGGGTAATAATCTATTATTTAAACTTTTTGAATATGACAGTATAACGTTAAAACGAAATCTTTAAAACCTCTAAAGTGTATTAATAATAAGTGGTGAAAAGAGATGAATGACATAGTTATTGCGGGCATTTTGGGAGGGGTTGGAGGAGTTACAAGAGGGGTTGTTGGGCTTTTAAAGGCGATGTCTTTGAAGAGAAAAGTTATATGGAGTTATTATCTTATTACTATTATCATCGCAGTGATAATAGGCATCTTTGTAGGAATTATATTTAGTTTCGATAAAAGACTTTCTCTTCTATCTGGATATGCAGGAACAGATATTATAGAAGGAATTTACAAATCCTTTGCTGTTCAGAAGGTTTATGTGCAGAAGAGGAAGTAGGATTAGGTTAATATGACAAATTTGTTATCTTATAATGGAAGAACCCTGTAGTTAATATTTAAATTCCCAAACCTTTCCTTCTTAATATTTTTCTCACTTTCTCTTATTTGAGACATCATATCTTTATCCCAAAGTATTTCTTCCTCTTCTGATAAATTCTTTGTCTTTTTCATGTTATAAATTAATAATCGAAGCATATTGGTCCTGGCTGCATAAAGGGGATTAAGCAATAATTTCTTCTTCTTTTCCTTGAATAAGATTCCAGTCCAATTTGATAAGTTGTTTTACTGCGGGATTATTTGTGTTTAACTTAAATAGATTTGATTTTCCTACTCTTCTTGTCTTTATTACAATATTATTATTTTCTAATTTATGCCAGAAAGTTTGAAGTGTTGAATAACTTATCCCCGAGTTCTTAGCTATCTCTGTTAAAGGATAGTCAAAACTAGCAAAAGTAATTAGGAAGTCAAGAACCTTTATCATTGGGCTTCCTCCAAATACTTCTACAAAAATGCTATTTTCCAACAAGGCATCTTGTTTTTCCATATTAAACATGATTAAACATAGTTTTTAAATGTTTCTCTAAATGTTATTATATTACAATAATAAGAACATTTAAATATTCATTTTCTTTATGAATATGATGGAAGAGGACATAATAAAGGGGAGACTATTGCTCCATTTAAGGAAGAAAAATGTTATCGGAGCCAAGCATACACATTATGATACTTTAAAGTTTGGTTTTCCGAAACATTTAGGAAAAGAAATTGAGAATGTTGCTAAAGATTTGATAAGAAAGGGGTGGTTAGTAGCGAAGCCTACAGGCTATGGCTTACAAGTCTCCTTAAGTAAGGATAAAATAAAGGATATTGATGAGTTTATAAGAAAAACTCTGGGATTTAACTTTTAGTTAATTATAAATAGGTTAATCTCTGATTATTTGTATAAAGAGGATAAGATGGTAAAGTCAAGTGTTACAATCCAATTAGATGATAAGGTTAGAAAGGAATTGGAGAAGAGAGCTAAAAAAGAATTACTTGATTTAGATGATTTGATTAATGAAATATTAAGAAGAAGTGTTATTTCTTATAAGAAAGGTATTCCTACAGATAACATTGATGATAAATTCCTTTCATATTTTACAAGAAAGCAAAAAGTTGATTATGTTAAAAAATTGAAGAACAAGTTGCATAAGAAAAAAGTCCTTGGACCTTTTTATGAGGGTATTTTTAGATAATTAATTATCTCTTGAATACTTTCTTTGTTTTTGAGAAAAATCCCCTTAGGGCCGAAAACTCTTCTAAAAGACTTGGAAGCGTCCAGAAAATTGCAATCATTCCGATTAATAAGATGTAAAAGTCATAGTCTGATGCGGAGTCATCAAACAAGGGTTTACCAGTAAATGTGAAGTAAACTATGACTATTCCCGCATAGAGAAGAGCTATAGAAAATACCTTTTCTATTATGTCTTTTGGGTCCTGAATGAATCTCTTTTCAATGAATAAGACTAAAAGATAATATGCGATGAATACAAGGATTAAGATTACATATGACATTCCTATCATTTCTATATTAATTTCTTTATATATTTAAATGTTCAGATTTGAAATGATTAGGGGAGAGAGATTAAAAGTAAAGAGGCTGGAATTCAGGACAATTAGGCATATGCCTTCTTCTTCTGAGAGCATCGATACTATTTCTTATGTAATTAAGATTAATATCTTTCAATGGAACCCAATCTGATTCCCATCTTAGTCTTCCTGCTGTTTGAGGCGCATACATATGATTTGGACTCATTAAGTTCTTCCACTCTTTAGGCAATTCATTTACCTGCTCTCTTGTACTAATTCAGGATTTTCTATTTCCTGGACTCTTTCATAGCCCACCTTAGCAAGCCATCTCTTGAACGGCTCTGCTTTCTTTGATGGGATTGATTGGATTATCCTGAAGATTCCTTCGGTGTCTGCGCAGTTCATTGACTGCTTTCCGCCATCTGTTTGCACTGGAAGGGTATGTACAATTTGTACCCATGCTTTGCTTAGCATCTCATCTCTTTGCTTCATCTTATTAATATATTGTTTTACGTCTTCCGAATCTATCAAACTGAGAACTACATCTTCTAAGACAAACCACCACTTCTCTGCAAACCATCCCCTTCTTATTGATTTTCCATTAAATATTGCTATATGCGTGTCTTCTTCCTTATTGCTTTCTTTTTTATTATCCATCGCTTATCTTAGTTTTAGAGGTTTAAATTTATATGTTTTAATCGGGAAGTATTGTTGCTGCTCTTGTATTTATTGCAATTATAGTCGCTTTATTCTTTATTCTTAAAATGTCTAAAAGGTAAATTAGATAATATTATAAACTGCGGAAGTTAATTTTATACATGCTAGAGCTTTTGGTTTTTCCAAAAAAAGGAGAGAGGCATCCTGTTGAGTTATTCTTCGTCGGATTTCTTTATTCTACATTAGCTTATTTAATTGTTAAGCTTATTTTCTCTAAAGATGTTGTTTTATCTGAAAGTTCAGGTATATTGATTGTAATGTTTACCTCTTTGTTTTCAATTATATTTTTCTTCTTTGCATTAAGAAGAGATGAAAGGGAGAATCTAAAAGATAATAGCAGGAGAGTTGTAAAAGATGATTGGAAGATGCTTAAAATGCTTTTATACTTGTTCTTAGGGTTTATGGCGGGGTTTTTATTGTGGCAAGTGATATTCCCTCAAGAAATGGCATTTAACAGCCAAATGGAAACGTATTGTGTTATAAACAAGCCATTACAGTACAAAGACTGCCTAGATAGCAACAGAATGGGAGATACATTAAATGGAATTAATGCTAATATGAAGGGAGAATTAATAGGGATATTTGCGAATAATGTTCTTGTTTCTTTAGTGATATTAGTCTTTTCCGTATTATTTGGAGCGGCAGTCATATTTATTATTGCATGGAATGCAAGCATAGTTTCTACTGTTGTTGCTTATTCTGCTCGGTATCAATTCTCTGATTTGCCATTTTGGCTATTGAGATTTATGATTCATGGAATTCCTGAAATTGCGGGGTATTTCTTGATGGCAATGGCTGGAGGAATAAGCAGTTTCGCAATATCTAGTTATTTCAGAGATAGAATAATGTCTAAAGGATTGATGAAAGTTATTAGAAGGGCAATCGCAATGGCAATTGTTGCTATATTGGTTTTGATTATTGCGGCGTTGCTTGAAGTATACGTTTCTCCGTTGATTGGGTAATTAAAAGGATTTAAATAGGGTTCTTGAATTGGGATTTTATGGCACAAAATGGAATTTCAAGGAGAGATTTCGTAAAATCTTTAGCTTTAGGAGGGTTAGCGGCAGGTCTAGGACTTGGTTCTGGATGCGCAACCATTGCTAATTTAGGGTACGAAGGAAAATGGAATCCTAAATTCTGGTGCGGATATTTACAGGACGAAAGTTCTCCATTGAGGATCGTTTATGTTCCTGATATTCATTCTAATAGGCTACAAAATAGAGTCATTTCATTTATAGATAGATATATGGATCCTAGAAATGTCAGGGCGCTTGCATTAGAGGGATTATCTGGAGTTATCGACGATAAAAAGATGGCTGAAATAAGAATAGGCAAAGAAGCGTTTAATGCCGTCAACGTCAAATATCGCCCCATGTTTACTCTCATCAGGGATGGAGAGATATCTGCAGAAGATGCCGCAGAAGTTGCGCATGCTGGCGCATTTAGAGATCTATGTGCTATGACTAATCTTCCACACTCTGCTAAACTTTCTCCTGGTGGGCATTTTGCTCTGTATTTTAATGGAAGAGTTCCATTATTTGGTTTTGAAGACGAAAGGCTCTTCAACGAGACCGTAGAATTAGTAGCATTACGAACAACTTTCGAAGGTTATAAAGCATATGAGAAAATAAAGGATCAAAGCAGATGGGTTTATGATCGTTTAAAGGAAGAATGGCATACTGATGAGTTTGCTAAGGCAGGCATTAAGATGAAAGAAGATTTCAACATTGACCCTGATAATAAAAAAGTGTATAATAAAGTTTATGGCTGGCTTCTAGATGAAAGAAGCAAAGTTGCTGTAGAGAATATCGCTGAGAAGTATAAATCTGGGGAAGTATGGATGATTATGGGCAAAGATCACACAAGAGAGATTATTGAACAATGTTCCAGAGATAAGATATCATTAGCAATCCCTGGTTTCACTTTGATAAACAAAAAAGTTTAGACGGTTTTCTGACCGAATTTTTAACAAGGAAAGGTTTATAAATATGTAAGTACATGTACTTACATGTCTGATAGAAGAAGAATGAAGAGATTAAGGAGGAAAAGAATTGAGTCTATTGGTAAACAGATTGAAAAACATGAAGACAAGATAAAAAATGAAAAGCCCGTAAAGGACACTACAAAGGAATATTGGCGAAAAGAGATAGATGAAAAATTCTTGAAACAGATTGAAGAGGATGAGAAATATTTGGAGGAACGAGATGGAAGTACAGATAAAAAAGACGATTAAAGCGGGAAATTCTTCTGCAGTTGTGCTACCAAGGGCATGGCTGAACAAAGAAGTTAGAGTAGAATTAGTTAGAAAAGACGATAAGATAATTTTAAATGAGGCGCTTGAAATAATAAGGGGGCGTATAGATCTTAGCAAGGTAATTGGAATTTATCTGGTTGGAAGTTATGCGAGAGGCGAAGAAAACGAGGATAGCGATATAGACATATTGGTAGTAACTGACGGAATTGATTTAAAATTGACAAGGGGCGGTATTTATAATATAATGGCTGTTTCTTCTGGATTAATAAAATATAAGTTGGAGAATGACTTGTTCCCCATAGGGCAGATGATTAGAGAAGCTAAGCCCCTACTTAATTCAAACTATCTAAACTCTGCAGATATTAAGATTACAAAGAAAAATGTGAAGTGGTATCTTGATACAACCGAAGATAAATTGGGCATAATCAAAAAAGCGATAAATAAAGTAAAGGGTGCGAAGCATTTCAGCGATTTAGTTGCATATACTCTTGTATTGAGGATAAGAACATTGCATATAATTCGGAAAATTATGGAGAATAAGCCTTATTTTAAAAAAGAATTTGTTAAAATAATAAGAGATATCTCTAAGAGTGGCAATGCTTATGAGAGATATCTTGCTATAAAGAATGATAAGGAAGACAAGAAAGCTGTTAGCTTGGATGAGGTTAATAGATTATGTGAATATTTGGAGAAAGAACTAGAGAGTATAAAAAAGAAAATATGAAAAGACAATTTATTGACCTGCACGGGCATACGGATTTTTATAAAGATAATGAGATTCCTGCAATAGTTGAAGATGCAAGAGAGAAAAATGTGCTGATTGTTGATTCTGGGGCGCATCCTCAAATGAATAAAAGAGTTTTAGAATTGGCTGGGCGGTATAATTGGAAGGTAACTCTTGGATTATATCCTATTGATGTTTTGTCTATGACTGATAAAGAAATAGATAAAGAATTGGATTTTATCGACGGTAAAAAGGATAAAATAATTGGAATTGGGGAGGTCGGACTTGATTTCAAAGAAGATTTGCATAAACATGAAAGACAGAAAGAAATTTTTAGGAAAATAATTAAGTTTGCTAAAAGGATTGATATGCCTGTAATTGTTCATTCAAGAAAAGCAGAGAAAGAAGCAATTGAAATACTTGAGCAGGAAAAGGTGGAGAAGGTAGTGATGCATTGTTTCTCGGGAAGTTTTAAGCTAATTGAAAGAATAATTGCAAATAAATGGTATATGTCAATCCCAACTAATGTTACTTTCTCTGAACATTTCCAGAAAGCGATAGAAAAAGTG
>Ga0172371_10000913_pt1 | contig 46594 bp, 47 predicted proteins | sample Lak12m_FD_114543 | JGI IMG/M metagenome (GOLD analysis project Ga0172371, IMG submission 114543) | Freshwater microbial communities from Kabuno Bay, South-Kivu, Congo - kab_022012_12m | ecosystem: Environmental > Aquatic > Freshwater > Lake | place: Democratic Republic of the Congo: South-Kivu... | reverse complement strand
ATGCGGGCTCCTGGGCTCATAAATATGCCTCCTTTTAGAAGCATATTTTCGGTTAGATGAATTATGAGTCAACGATACCCGTATAAAATATTTTGGGTTAGATTTAATGTGAGGCAATTCGAAAATTGTTGAAGGTATTGACACAATTATTCATTTATGTTAAATTAAAGGCGATGCGATACTTCCTAATAGCCTTTCTTCTTATACCAATATTTTATTCAAATGCTAAAGACGTAAACGACGCCTCTGCCCCGCGTCCAGCCATGGGCAGCGTTACAACCAGAAGCAACAGCCCTGTGGTTACCCGCAGTTCAGATGTAAAAAACACAAAACTTGCTGATAGAAGTAAAGCAGTCTGGTATCCTAAAGGTAAAGCTCCAAAATATAAAGGGAATCAGCCTTCAAAAACTTCCGAAGAAGTGGATCCAAACTCAATGAGAGGCGTGTTTAAGGAAGAAGCTGTTGGATACCGCAAAGAAGCTGCGAGATTGCAAGCCAACAATGATTTAGTAAACGCGCTCACTTTTTACAAAAAAGCGCTGGAATTTGACCCCAATGATGTTGAAACCATGAACGATATAGGCGTTATTTATGAAAGCTTGAATGACCCGGTAAGCGCAACTGCTATGTACAAACAGATATTGGAACTGAATCCGCAATATTTACCTGCCTATACCAACCTGGCATTTCTTTATGAAGCAAAAAATGACACACGAAACGCCACTTATTATTGGCAGAAAAGATATGAATTGGGCAGGGAAGGCGATTATTGGACCAACATGGCAAAACAGCACCTTATAGATTTGGGTACATATCCGGAAGTGTATAGAGCTAAGATGGACAGGGATGCTTCGATCCTTGCTGAGGATTTGACATACGGAAGAGAGGAGAAAGCCAAAGACAACATAAAAGACGCCCGGCTTCATTATTATATCGGAACCAGGCTTTATGACAAAAAAGATTACGGAGCCGCCTTAAGGGAGTTTGAATCGGCTCTTTCTTTAAATCCGCAGGATGACGAGTTAAGGCTGCAAATAATGGATTCTTATAAGAGAACCGAAGACGCTTACGCTAAAAACAAAATTATCACAGAGACCCAGGATGCGTTAAATTATATTAAGGATGACAACTATAATACTGCCGAAGAAAAACTTCGGAGTGCTCTTTCTACGGTTTATCGTGCTTCACAGGAAGAATAATATAATTCCAGCCGACACTTCAATTAAAATAATTGTATAGGTTTGTAAGTGGCAAATTTAAAGCCTTATCTTTTAAGGAATAAACTCAAAACAACAAGAAAAATTTTGGTAAATTTTTCCGATAACGTATAGGGGAAAGTCCTACCTTGTAAAAACTATAAAACCGTTTATGCCTATATTTTTTTCCGCAATCTCTCAAAACAGTAATTTTTGAGCATCCATGGGACAAGATACTATTTATCTGGTTGATGGAACTTCGATATGCTACCGCTCTTTTTATGCAATCTCGCTTTCTAATTCAAAAGGTACCCCTACCGGAGCGGTGTATGGTTTCTATCAGACGCTTAAAAAAATTATTTCAAAATACAACCCCAAATATATAGGTATATGTTTTGACGTTTCGCGCCGTACCTTTCGCCAGGAGAAGTTCAAGGAATATAAAATACAAAGGCCGCCTACGCCGGATGATTTAAAACAGCAGATACCTGTCATAAAGAAACTCATAAATTTACTGGGAATGACTCTAATCGAAAAAGAAGGCTTTGAAGCAGATGATATTATAGCAACTATTTCAAGAAAAGCTGTTCGTGATAATTTTTCTACAATTATTATAAGTTCTGATAAAGATATGTATCAGTTGCTTGACGGAGATAAGGTAAAGGTTTACGAACCAGTCAATGAAGAATTGTTTAATGAAGATAATTTTAAAAAAGAATTCGGGTTTCGGCCTGAGCTCATAGTGGATTATCTTTCGCTGGTAGGTGATAGTGTTGACAATGTTCCAGGAGCAAAGGGGATAGGCAAGGTCGGCGCCTCAAAACTTATCGCTCAATTTGAAACAGTTGAGGGGATATTCGAGAATGTCGGTTCGCTTTCCCAGAAAACTAAGGATATCCTTTTAAGGGAGAAAGAAAATATTTTGTTGAGCAAAGACCTGGTTACCCTGCGTGATTGCGATATCGATTTAAACTGGCAGGATTTAAAAATTAAAGAGCGGCACACCAGAGAGCTTTACGGACTATTCCAGGAACTGGAATTTAAAAGCCTGCTTAAGGATGTACCGGCGCCCTCTCTAAACATAAAAATAGATATCAAAGAAGAGCTGCCGGACGGATTCAAAGGCAAAGAGACTATCGAAAAATTGTTTTTTTATGCGGCCGCGGATACGGTTTATATTTTAAGCCCGGACGGGGAAGCTACTTATAAAACAAAAGTAAGCGATATTAAAGACATAATTTTATCGGATAATGTCAAAAAAATTTCTTATGATTTTAAATCGCAAATGGCAGACATTGATGTGTTAAAAGGCCTATGGTTTGATGTAAAAGTGGCTGCGTACCTGCTTGATTCAGCCCTTATCGATTATGAATTGGCCACTTTAATTTCGCATTATTTAGGCGAATTAACGAAAGATGTGCCTACGGAAGCCACCCCGCATTTTATATCCAGGCTTTATAAAATATTCGATAAACGGCTTAAAGAAGACTCTTTGGATAAACTTTTTTTCGAAGTTGAAATGCCGCTTGTATATGTTTTACACGATATGGAGAGTTTCGGCGTAAAAATTGATGTATCGGTGCTGCGTGAGCTTTGCAGCGAGGTTGATGTGAAAATAGAGAATTTAAAAAAAGATATATTTAAAATTACAGGGAAAGAATTTAACCTTAATTCCCCGAAACAATTAAGCGAGGTACTTTTTAAAGACCTGAAAATTGCCCCGGTTAAAAAAACAAAAACCGGTTTCTCTACCGGAGAAGAGGTTTTGGAAAAATTATCCGCAAAATACGAAATAGCCAGGTTCATCCTGGAATACAGGGAGTTAAACAAGCTAAAAACAACTTACGTGGTGCCATTGATTGAAACTGTAGGCCTTCACAATGGCCAGCTTCATGCGCAATTTAACCAAACCGCAACACAAACCGGCAGGCTTTCCAGCTCGTCGCCCAATTTGCAAAGTATTCCGGTAAAAGGAGAATTTTCCGCCAGGCTTAGAAGCGCTTTTATTTCGTCGTTTAAAGATGGCTTTATAGTTTGCGCTGATTATTCCCAGATTGAGCTTAGAATTCTCGCGCATTTTTCTAATGATGAGAAGCTTAAGGAAGCGTTTGATAGAAAGACAGACGTCCACCGTTATACCGCAAGCCTTCTTTTTGGAAAACCAGAGGCAGAGGTAACAGATGCCGAACGAAACCGCGCAAAAACGGTGAATTTCGGAATAATTTATGGAATGAGCGCTTACGGCCTCTCCAAAGAATTGAACGTAAGCGTAATTGAGGCGGAAAATTTTATTTCAGATTATTTTAACAGATACCCGAAAGTAAAAGATTATATACAGGAAGTTTACAATCAGGCAGAAAAAGACGGTTACGTTAAAACAATTTTAGGAAGAAGAAGGTATCTGCCTGACTTTAAAAGCAGCAATCAACAACTTAAGGATTTTGCCAGCCGCCAGGCAGTAAATTCTCCTATCCAGGGCTCAAGCGCCGACCTCATTAAGCTGGCGATGGTGAGAATCCACGAGGAATTTAGAAAAAATAACCTGAAATCAAAATTGATAATGCAAATTCACGATGAACTTGTGTTTGACGTAGTGCCTTTAGAGCTTGATAAGCTTCAGGAAATCGTCAAGCGCAATATGGAGCAAAGTATAAAGTTGAATGTCCCTGTCGAGGTTAAGATAAAAGTTGGTAAAAACTGGGGAGAGGTTCAGTAAGAGTTTGTTTTTATTAGCGTTATTATTTACTTTACACTAAGGAGGTACAGATGAAAATAGCGTTGTGTTCGTCAGAAGTTTTTCCGTATGCTAAAACAGGGGGCCTTGCCGATGTAACAGGAGCTCTACCGCTCGCTCTTGCTAAGTTAGGTCACGAAGTAAAAGTATTTATGCCTCTTTATAAAAAAGTAAAACCTCAAAAAATGGCCGGTGATTACGGAATTACAAAAGAGGGGAAAGTTGAGTTTTATTTTATAAAAAATGATAATTATTTTATGCGCGACGCTTTATACGGCACTCCGCAGGGCGATTACAGCGATAATCTCGAAAGGTTTTCTTTCTACAGCAGAAAAGTTTTGGAACTTCTTAAGCAATTAAACTTTAAGCCCGACGTTATACATAGCAACGACTGGCAGGCATCTTTGGTAAATATTTATCTAAGAACTATTTACGCAAATGACGATTTTTTTGCAAAAACAGCCGCAATACTAACCATACACAACCTTGCGTATCAGGGCTTATTCGGCAGGGATAAATATCCGATTCTCGGATTATCCTGGGATTATTTCAATATGCATTGCCTTGAATTCTATGAAAAAATAAATCTTCTTAAGGGGGGAATCGTATTCTCCGACACAGTAAGCACAGTAAGCCCTACTTACGCAAAGCAGATTCAGACTCCTGATTACGGCTGCGGACTCGACGGGGTCTTACGTGAAAAGAGAGATAAGCTCGTAGGCATACTCAACGCAATTGATTATGATGTATGGAATCCGGAAAAAGATAAGTTGATTTACCAGAATTACTCTCCTAAGAACCTTGAAGAGAAAGCTGTTAATAAAAAAATGTTCCAGAAAGAACTGGGCCTTAAAGTAGATGAGGATACGCTTCTTTTAGGAATGGTCAGCCGCCTTGCCGAGCAGAAAGGCGTAGATATACTTTCCGATTCCCTTGATTATCTTTTAAAAAAGTATCAGATAGTTATTCTCGGAATGGGCGATGAAAAATACCATAAGATTCTCAAAAAGAAAGCGCAGGATTTCAAGAAATCGTTTTCGCTGCATTTAACTTTTGATGAGAAAATTGCCCACAATATATACGCAGCTTGCGACGGGTTCCTTATGCCATCCCGGTTTGAGCCGTGCGGATTGTCCCAGATGATAAGTTACAAATACGCAACTGTGCCTATTGTCCATTCTACAGGAGGGCTTCGCGATACCGTTATTGACGTAGCCAAGCAGGGAGGAGGATTTGTAATAGATAAGTATACAAGTAATGATTTAAGTTCGGCAATAGATAGATGTGCTAAGCTTTTTAAGGATAAAAAAGGCTGGGATAAGCTGCTTAAGAAAATATCGCAGTATAATTTCTCCTGGGATGAAGCGGCGAAGCATTACGTGGATATGTATAAAAAGGCACGAAGCGCAAGATAGATTAATATGCCTGTATTTGGTTTAACCGGTAATTTAAACTGCGGGAAGAGCACGGCGCTTATGCTGCTTAAAAGAAAAGGCGCCTGTATTTTTGATGCGGATAGGAAGATCCACGAATATTATAAAGACAAAAAAAGCATTATTTTTAAAAAAATATCCGTGCTCTTTCCGCAGGCGATTAAAAAAAGCAAAATTGACCGTAAAAAACTTGGAGAAATAGTTTTTTCTGACAACACGAAATTAAAAAAACTTGAAAGAATCGTTCACCCCATTACGATAAGAGATTTAAAATTATGGATAAATAAAGCCCAAAAAACTGATAAGGTTTATGTTGCCGAAGTTCCGTTGCTTTTTGAAAAAAAACTTGAAGGCATGTTTGACGGAACAATTTTGATTTATGCAAAAAAAGGCGTCCTTTTAAAAAGAATAAAAAATAAACTTAAACTCTCAAAAACCGAGGCCCTAAAACGGCTTTCCGCATTTAAACCGGTTAGCGAAAAAAGTGAAAAGGCTGACTTTATAATAAACAACAGTTTCGGAATGGAAACTTTAAAAAGGGAAATAGATATTTTATGGGAAAATTTAAACCACAATTTTAAAGGAGAAAACAAAACTAATGGCTAAAAATACGAATTCAGATTCAAAAACGGAGGGTAGTATGGCAGACACTATTGATATTGCGCAGTTAAAAGACCTGAAAATTTCTGCTCTAAACAAGATAGCAAAAGACCTTGATATCAACGGTTTAAGCGGGCTCAAAAAACAGGAACTTATTTTTAAAATACTTCAGGCAAAAGCCGAAAAAGAAGGACTTATGTTTGGCAGCGGAGTCCTCGAGGTTTTGCCGGAAGGTTTCGGGTTCCTTCGTTCGCCCAACTATAATTATCTTCCTTCACCGGATGATATTTATGTATCGCCATCGCAGATAAGGAAATTTTCGCTAAAAACCGGCGATACGGTAAGCGGGCAAATCAGGCCTCCGAAAGACAATGAAAAATATTTCGCCCTGCTTAAAGTGGAAGCTGTTAATTTCGAAGATCCTGAAGCATCCCGTAACCGGGTTCTTTTTGATAATCTTACGCCGGTGTATCCGAGGGAAAGATTCATACTTGAAGGAACCCCTGAAGAGTGTTCCACCCGCATACTTGATTTATTGTGCCCGATAGGAAAGGGCCAGCGCGGTTTAATAGTCGCTCCTCCTTATAGCGGTAAAACCGTGCTTCTTCAAAAAATTGCAAATGCGATAATGAAAAACTACCCTGATGTTATATTGATGGTGCTTCTGATAGATGAACGTCCTGAAGAAGTAACCGAGATGAAGACAATAGTAAAAGGTGAAGTTATAAGCTCCACATTTGATGAGCCCGCGCAAAGGCACGTTCAGGTTGCGGAAATGGCGCTTGAGAAGGCAAAAAGGCTTATTGAGCACAAAAAGGACGTGGTTATACTTCTGGATAGTATCACGCGTTTAGCCCGCGCGTATAACCTGGTTGAGCCTCATTCGGGAAGAATACTTTCCGGCGGTATTGATTCAAGCGCTTTGCATAAGCCGAAAAGATTTTTTGGAGCGGCTCGCGCGCTTGAAGAAGGCGGCTCTCTTACGATTATGGCTACCGCGCTTGTCGATACGGGTTCACGCATGGACGATGTAATTTTCGAAGAGTTTAAGGGGACAGGAAATATGGAAATTTCCCTGGACAGGAACATATTCCAGAGAAGAATATATCCTTCAATTGACATTAAGCGTTCAAATACACGAAGAGAAGAGCTCTTGATACATCCGGACGAGCTGCAGAGAATTTGGATGCTTAGGAAAGCCCTTAACGAACTAAGTTCTGTTGAGGCTCTTGAGCTCCTAATTGAGAAATTGACAAAAACCAAGAATAATGTAGAATTCTTGCTTACTTTGAATAAGTAAAATTTTAACGGAGGTGTAAGAAAATGAAGGAAAAGGTTCATCCAAAATATGAATTAGCCACGATTATGTGTGCTTGCGGTAATGTGTTGCATACACGTTCTACCAGAAAGACACTAAACGTGGATATCTGCTCTAAATGCCACCCTTTCTTTACGGGCAAACAAAAATTTGTTGACTCCGAAGGTAGAGTAGATAAGTTTGTCAAGAAATACGCAAAGAAAGCAAAAGCTCAAAGTCCGAAGACTACAGATCAATAGCAAAACGTAACGAAAAGAGTAAGGCAAGGCCAGAAATTCAGCCTTGCCTTTGCCTTTTGTTTTCCATTTTAATGGTTTTCGCCTTTAGCTCCTAGTTGGATTATAATATGCTGAATCTTGATAAATTAAGACAGGAACATCAAAATATATCTTCCGAGCTGTCACTTCCGGAAACTGTCAAAGACAGGGACCGTTACCAGCAGCTTGCAAGGAGATTTTCTTTTCTTGAAAAAATCCTTAACCTGGATAAAACACGGAAAGACTGCCTTAAAGAAAAAGAACACCTTTCTCAAATTATTTCCAGCCCAAAAGAGGAAGAAGAAATAAAAAAAATGGCCAAAGAGGAATTGCCTCTCTTGGATGAGAAAATAAAATCTCTGGAAGAAGAAATAGAAAATAAACTTTTTGAAAGCCAGGAGCCGCAGCGAGATATCATTATTGAAATAAGGGCGGCTGCCGGCGGAGAAGAATCAGCTTTGTTTGCCGCGGACCTTTTAAAGATGTATTCCAGATATATTGAAAGAAACGGCTGGAAATTTGAAATGCTTGACTCGAGTCCGACTGACATAGGGGGTTTTAAGGAAGTGATTTTTTCGGCTTCAGGAGAGGGCGCTTATTCTCATCTTAAATTTGAAAGCGGAGTGCACAGGGTCCAGCGTGTGCCTCACACCGAGGCAAGCGGCAGAATCCATACCTCGACCGTAACAGTTGCCGTATTGATTGAGCCGAAAGAAATCGAAATCAATTTAAAGCCGGAGGATTTGGAAATCATAACCTGCCGCGCTTCAGGGGCGGGAGGCCAGCACGTCAATAAAACTGATTCCGCAGTACGCATTACACATTTGCCGACCGGAATTCAGGCTGCATGCCAGGATGAGCGTTCCCAGGGTAAAAACAAAGCAAAAGCAATGCGAGTTATTAAGGCCCGCATTTTAGAAAAAATGGAGAAAGACGCATCCAGCAAAGCTAAAACTGCAAAACGCCTTTTGATAGGCACCGGTGAACGCAGCGAAAAAATACGCACTTATAACTTTTCTGAGCGCCGCGTTACCGACCACAGGGTAAATTTTACCATTTATCAGCTGGATAAAGTTCTTGAAGGTGAATTGGATGAAGTGATTAATAGGCTTATCCAGGAAGAGAGAAAGAAACTCTACGAATTGAAAGGTTTGGTATAAATTAACGGATTATATGAAATTAACAGAGTGGATTGGTAAAAGCAAAAATATTTTTACGCACAGCGATTTGCAGTTCCTTTTACGTCAATTTTTCTGCGATAAAGATATATTTTTAAAGCAAAAAAACATTCTTTTGGACGCAGGTAAATTAAAAGGTCTTGAAGCGATAAAAAAAGAATATAAAAGCGGGACGCCCCTTGCTTATATTCTGGGCAAGGAAGAATTTTTCGGTTTGGAATTTAACGTTAATCCGTCTGTTTTAATTCCGCGGCAAGACACCGAAGTTATAATTGAAAAAGCCATAGAAACTATAAAAAGTAATAATCTAACCACTGTATTGGACTTATGCTGCGGAACCGCAAACATTGCGATAACAATAAAGAAATTTTTTAAAGATAAAACAAAAGTCTGGGCATCTGATATAAGCGAAAAAGCAATTAAAATAAGTAAAAGCAACGTAAAATTTCATAAGGTAAAGATCAATTTACGAAAAGGCAGTCTTTTTGCGCCTTTTTGCGGCAGGAAATTCGATATTATAGTTTCTAATCCGCCCTATGTAGCTAAACCTGAAATAAAAGGCAGTTTAGAATATGAACCGAGGATTGCGCTTGAGGCAGGCGATGACGGTATGTATTTTATAGAAAAAATAATAAAAAACGCGCATTTATATTTAAGTAGAAACGGATTTCTTATAATTGAGGCAGGCTACAGGCACAAAAAACCCATTAACAGTGTTCTTGAAAAAACAGGCAAATATGAGATTATAGAATGGATTTATGATTATGGGGGTAATTTTAGAGGGGTAGTTCTTAGAAGAAAAACTCTAAACCCTAAACCCGAAATCCTAAAAAAATCACAAACACAAAACCTCAAACCTAAAGCATTTAGAGTTTAGGATTTAGTGTTTAGAATTTAAAAAAGCTATGGATAAATTTACAATACACAAATCAGTCCTTTCCGGTGAGGTTGCGGTAAGCGGCTCAAAGAACGCCGCGCTTCCTATAATAGCTGCAACTATTTTGACAGATGAAGACTGTATACTTCACAATGTCCCGAACCTGATGGATATAAGGACAATGGTAAAAATCCTGGAAGGGCTCGGCAAGCAAATTACTTTTGATGACGGGACAATGGTTATAAAGGCAACAAAAAAATGCGGCTATATTGCACCCTACAGGCTGGTTAGAACCATGCGCGCTTCTTTCTGCTGTTTGGGGCCCTTGCTTTCCCGAAGGCGTAAAGCGAAAGTTTCGCTTCCAGGAGGCTGTGTTATAGGGGTCAGGCCGGTTGATTTGCACATAAAGGGCCTAAAGCTTCTTAGCGCAGATATAAAAATAGAGAAAGGGTATTGCGTCGCAGACGGAAAAAATATGCGAGGAAGTCACCTGTATCTCGGCGGTCAATTCGGTTCGTCTGTCCTTGCAACCGATAATATTATGATGGCGGCGACCCTAATTGATGGAGAAACAATTATTGAATATGCTGCCTGCGAGCCGGAAGTAGAAAGTTTAGGTTTATTTCTTCAAAAAATGGGCGCTGACATAACAGGCCAGGGCTCACCTCTCTTAAGAATAAGAGGTGTTAAGAAACTTGGAGGATGCGAATTTGATATTATCCCGGATAGAATTGAAGCAGGCACATTTTTGGCTGCAAGTTTGGCTACTAATTCGCCCCTCGTAATTAAAGGAGCAAATCCGTTTCATCTTACATCAGCCATAGAAGTAGTTAAGGAAATGGGCGCGGAAGTGCAGATTGATAACGCGCGTTCGATAAAAGTTACACCTAAGGGCCAGCTTCGGCCGGTTAACATCACAACTCTTCCCTATCCGGGCTTTCCTACAGATTTACAGGCTCAATTTATGATATGTCTTTGTTTCGCAAAAGGCATTTCTCTTGTTACCGAAAAGATTTATCCTGACAGGTTCATGCATGTTGCAGAGCTCAACCGTATGGGCGCAGGCATCCAAAGAAACGGGCCTTATGCGATAATAGAAGGAAAAGAAAAGCTGTACGGCGCAGAAGTTATGGCTTCCGACCTGAGAGCTTCAGCTGCTTTAGTTATTGCCGGTATGAGCGCGGAAGATAAAACCGAAGTTTTTAGAGTTTACCATATTGACCGCGGATACGAGCATATCGAAGAGAAACTCCGCAAGCTTGGGGCAAAGATTAAGAGGGAAAAGCAGTAATAAACAATGATATTGGTAATAGATAATTACGATTCTTTTACCTATAACCTTGTCCAGTATATTGAAGAGCTGGGCGGCCGCGTTATTGTTTTTAGAAACGATAAAGTAACCGTTGAGAAGTTGAGAAAAATAAAAATAGACAGAGTTGTTATTTCTCCGGGCCCGGGCAGCCCCAAAGACAGTGGCATCAGCTGCGATGTCATAAGAGAGTTTTACAAAAAGGTTCCTGTTTTAGGGGTATGTTTAGGCCATCAATGTATAGGTTTTGTTTTTGGCGGGAAAATCAAGCGCGCCCCCTATATAATGCACGGCAAAACCTCTCTTATATATCACAACAAGAAAGGCCTATTCAAAGGAATTATTAATCCTTTTTCCGCAACAAGGTATCACTCGCTGATAATAGACAGGAAGCTATTGCCCGATAATTTGCTGGTAACCGCAGAAACAAAAGATAAAACAATAATGGGGGTGCAGGATAAAAAATACCCTCTATTTGGAGTGCAGTTTCATCCCGAATCAATACTTACGGGCGAAGGTAAACGAATATTGAAAAACTTTTTAAACGTGTAACCAATGATAAAAGAGGCAATAGATAAGCTTACGCAGCGCGAGAACCTTTCTTTTGAGGAAACAAAAGAAATTTTCGAAAATATATTTGCCCGCCGTGTAACGCCTTCGCAGGTTGCTGCTTTTCTTATTGCGCTTAAAATGAAAGGCGAATCGGAAGATGAAATTTTAGCAGCCGCAACTGTTATAAGGCATCTTGCAGAAAAAGTTTCGGTAAAGAGCAGTTTCGTCGGTATAGAATTTGAAGACGAGCAGATTCTGGATACCTGCGGAACAGGTGGAAGCGGCGTTAATAAGTTTAATGTTTCAACTGCGGTCAGCTTCGTTGTGGCAGCGGCAGGTATCAAGATTGCAAAGCATGGAAACCGCGCAATGACATCTCACTGCGGCAGCGCAGACGCTCTTGAAGCTCTCGGCATAAAAATTGACGTTGAGCCTTCTTTAATGGCTGAGTCGATAAAAACAACCGGCATAGGATTTTTATATGCGCCGTTATATCATCCTGTTTTGGCAGAAGTTGCCTCAATACGCAAAGAAATAGGCGTGCGCACTATATTTAATATTCTGGGCCCTCTGTGCAACCCCGCATTTGCTACGCACCAGGTTTTAGGGGTTTACAGGAAAGAATTGGTTAAGCCCATAGCAGCTGTTTTAAGAAAATTAGGCGTCAAATATGCTTTGGTTGTTCACAGTGATGATTTAAAAGATGAAGTTTCTCTGGGCGGCACAACACTGGCAGCAGAGTTAACTAACCAGAAAATAAAAACTTTTTCATTGAAGCCGTCTGATTTTGGATTAAAAAAAGTAAATGTTAAAGATATTGAAGTAAAAAATTCCGCAGCCAGCGCAAAATTAATAAACGATACATTAAGCGGAAGACATTCGCCTGCGCGTAATATTGTCCTTGCCAATGCAAGCTGCTGTTTTTATATACTTGGGAAATCCAAAACCCTTAAGGAAGGAGTTAAGCTTGCGGCAGATATTATAGATTCAGGCAGAGCAAAAGATAAATTGGCGGAATTTAAAAATTTTATAAATTCTCATAAATAAAAAATGCACAACGTACTTTCACTAATAGTAGAAGCGAAGAAAAAACAGGTAGAGATTTTAAAAAAGAACAGGGATGAACTGCTTTCGTTAATAAAAAAAGCTCCAAAAGTTATTTCGTTTAACGACTCAATAAAAAGAGAAGGAAAAATTTCCTTTATCGGTGAAATAAAACAGGCTTCCCCTTCGGCAGGCGTATTAAGAAAGGATTTCTCGCATATTGAAATTGCAAAAATTTACCGGGAAGCACAAGTAAATGCAATTTCCGTGCTTACTGAAAGCGAATTTTTCCTTGGAAAAATCAATTACATAGAAGATATCAAAAAAGAAATAGACCTTCCGGTCTTGCGCAAAGATTTTATCATAGATGAAATACAAATACTTGAGTCCCGCGCAGTTGGGGCTGACGCAGTTTTACTTATTATGCGCATACTCGATGAAGCGCGCCTTGCTAAACTTTATGATTTCAGTAAGGATCTCGGCATGGATGTGATAGTTGAGATACATACCGAAAAAGAACTGAAAAAAGTCCTGGCTACAAACGCAAACATAATAGGAATAAATAACCGAAACTTAAACACGCTGAAAGTTGATTTAAAAACTACGCAGAAATTGACTCCTTTTGTCCCCCAGGCTATTACAAAGATAAGCGAAAGCGGCATAAACACACTTAAAGATGTTTTATTATTGAAAGGATTGGGGGTAGATGCGATTCTGGTAGGTGAAAGCCTTATGAAGGCGGATAATATAGCGGAAAAAATAAAAGAATTACACATAGACGCTTAGGGTACGCAGATGATCGCAGACAAGAAATCACAGATTAGCACAGATAAATCTGTGATCATCCGTTTTTTTAATCTGCGATTGTCTGTGTGAGCCGAACGAAGTGAGGCGAAATGATTAAAGTAAAAATCTGCGGAATAACTAATTTGGAAGACGCTTTGGCCTGCTCAAATTGCGGAGCGGATGCACTAGGCTTTATTTTTTCCAAGAAAAGCCCGCGTTATATAACCGAAAAAGAGGCATTAAGAATAATTTCAGGCCTCGACCCTTATATTACAAAAGTAGGGGTATTTATGGATGAAGAAAAAGAAAAAGTGCTTGAAGTGGCGAATATGCTTTCCCTGAATGCTTTGCAGTTTCATGGAAAAGAAAACCCGTCTTATTGCTTAAGCTTTATGCCGAAATTCAGGGTTATAAAAGTATTCTTTCCGGAAAATAGCCCCTTTAGCGAAAAAATGTTGCGTTATAAAATGGATGCAGCTATGTTCGATGTAAAATATGAGCAGAAATCCAAAGGCAAAAATACTTTGGACAAAAATATGCTTAAAGAAGTATCAAAGTTGATTAAATCCGCAAACCGCGTGATAGTATCCGGCGGCCTTACAATAAAAAATATTTCGCAAATCGTAAAATTAAATCCATACGCAGTTGACGTTTCAAGCGGTTTAGAGAGGTTTGTCGGCAAGAAAGATATGGAACTTGTAAAAGAATTCATAAAGAAGGTAAAAAATGCCCCTTCCAGATAAAAAAGGTTATTACGGCGCATTCGGCGGAAAGTTTATGCCGGAAACTCTTTTTTCCTGCCTGAATGAGCTTGAAACTTTTTATGGCAAGGTAAAAAAAGAAAATAATTTCAAAAAAGAATTTCAATTTTATCTTAAAAATTATGCGGGCAGGCCAACGCTTTTATATTTTGCCAAAAATTTAAGCAAACATCTCGGCATGAAAATTTATTTGAAAAGAGAAGACCTCCTGCATACCGGTGCGCATAAAATAAATAATTCTCTCGGCCAGGCACTGCTTGCGCATCATATGGGTAAATCCAGGATAATTGCAGAAACCGGAGCCGGCCAACACGGAGTCTCAGCCGCAACAGTAGCCCGGCTTTTTAATCTAAAATGTGATGTTTATATGGGTGAAGAAGATATTAAAAGGCAGCGTATGAATGTTTTCAGGATGAAAATTCTGGGCGCCAGGGTAATTCCCGTTAAAAGCGGCTCAAAGACCTTGAAAGATGCATGTAACGAAGCAATAAGAGACTGGGTTACTAATGTAAGAGATACCTATTATCTTATTGGTTCAACTTTCGGCCCCCATCCGTATCCTATGATTGTGAGGGATTTTCAGTCAGTTATCGGCAAAGAAGCAAGAGCGCAGGTGCTTCGCGAGCAAAACAGGCTGCCGGACTATCTTGTTGCTTGTGTCGGCGGTGGAAGTAATTCCATGGGGTTGTTTTACCCGTTTTTTAAGGATTCAAAAGTAAAATTCATAGGTGTAGAAGCAGGCGGATTAAATAAGGACTTAAACTCAGCTTCAATCAGCTACGGAGACGTAGGCGTGTTGCATGGAGCAAAAACTTATGTTTTGCAGGATGCCTTCGGCCAGGTTAAAGGAACGCATTCAATTGCGGCAGGCCTTGATTATCCTGGGGTAGGGCCTGAGCACTCTTTTTATAAAGATTTGAAGCGCGCAAGTTATGTTACCGTAAAAGATAAGGAAGCTCTGGAAGGCTTTAAGATGTTAAGCGAGCTTGAGGGGATAATTCCTGCGCTTGAAAGCGCACATGCGGTTTTTTATTTAAAAAAATTATCCAGGCGCGCAAAAGGCGCTTTGGCTGTAGTTTGTTTGTCCGGCAGAGGAGATAAGGATTTGGAGATTGTGCAGGAAAGTTTAGATTGAATATTATGACAATAAAAGAAAAATTTAATCAACTTAAAAAAGAAAACAAAAAAGCATTTGTTGCTTACGTGCCGTATGGCTTTCCAACCATAAAACAAACGAAGGATATAATCATTACGTTGCAGGAATCCGGTGTTGATATTATTGAGTTGGGCATTCCTTTTTCAGACCCTGTTGCTGACGGAGCGGTTATCCAGGAGGCAGCTTCAATAGCTTTAAAAAATGGCGCAAATACAAAAAATTTATTCGTAACTTTAAACAAAATTAAAAAAGATATCAAAGTACCGATTGCTTTAATGACTTATTACAATCCCGTTTTTAGATTTGGCGTGGAAAAGTTTTTTAAAAGCATGAATGCGGCAGGTGCCTCCGGTATCCTTACTGTGGATTTACCGATTGATGAGGCGCGAGAATACATAAAAAAAGCCCAAAAATACGGGATAGAAACAGTATTTTTTATAACCCCGGTAACGCCACTGTCTCGCGCTAAAAAAATTCTTAAAACAAGCAAAGGATTCGTGTATTATATTTCGGTAACCGGAACAACGGGCCTGCGCGAAATTTCTTATGGAGCATTGTCCGGGCACATAAAACAGTTAAAAAAGGAGACAAATCTTCCGATATGCGTAGGTTTCGGAGTGCATACAAAAGGGCAATTTGCGAATATCTGTAAATTCAGCGACGGAGCAATTATAGGAAGCGCAATAGTTAAATTTATAAAAGAAAATCATTTAAAGCATAATTTCCCGGGTGAGCTTAAAAAATACGTAAAATCATTAAAACCAGATTAAAGACAACCAGCAGAAAAATCTCTGCTTAAAGGATGTTTAACCAACTATGTACCAGCTGACAAATATAAACGGAGCAACTTTTATATTTTCTCCTTTCAAAAACATTGAAACGGCATCTTTGGGGGTTTTTATAAAAATAGGTTCGCGTTTTGAAAACAAACGCTTACGCGGTATTTCTCATTTTCTTGAACATATGGTTTTTAAAGGAAGCAAAAACCATTCTTACCGGGAAATAAAAAGAGAAATAGAAGGTAGAGGCGGCGCGTTGAACGGTTTTACTTCCCAGGAAACGACAGCCTATTACGCGCATTTTTTAAGCAAAAATCTGCCTGTTAGTCTGGATATTCTTCTTGATATGGTATTTTCTCCGTTGCTAAAGAACAACGATATAGCCAAAGAAAGAAACGTAATATTAGAAGAAATAAAAATGTATAACGACCTTCCAACTTCGCGCGCGGGAAGTTTGCTTGATAAGCTTATCTGGCCGGATAATTCTCTTGGCGAAGAAATTATAGGTTACGTTCCTACTGTAAGCAGAATAAACAGGAAGGATTTAGCTTCCTTCAGGGATATTTATTACAAGCCTTCGAATTTAGTGGTTTCTTTTAGCGGAGATTATAATTACGAAAAAGTATTAAATTTACTTAGGGAAAAAATTAATAAGATACCTCAAAAAGCAAACCTTAAATACACACCGCCCCGTGCGCTTTTGGGTAGATACATTAAAATAGAAAATAAAAAAATTGAACAAACGCATCTCTGCATAGGTTTTAGGGGCGTTTCTTATCTAAGCAGCCAAAAATTTGTCGTAGAGCTTATAAGCGTTATATTGGGCGCAAATATGAGCAGCAGGCTTTTTGAAGAAGTGAGAGAAAAAAGAGCTCTTTGCTATGAAATTTCAACAGATGCCAGAAAATACAGAGACAGCGGAGCATTCGTGATACACGCAGGGTTAAACAAGGATAAAATCAAAGTAGCAATGGCAAGTATTTTTAAAGAGCTTGAAAAAATCAAAGAAATAAAAGTTTCAGATAAAGAATTAATGCGCGCAAAAGATTATATGCTGGGCCAGATTGTAATGGGGCTTGAACGGCCGCAGGGTCGCATGTTTTATCTTGCGGAAACTTACCTTTCTCTCGGGAAAATTTATTCCCTGGAAGAGATAAAAGAAGAAATAAAAAAAGTAACGCCTGATGAAATACGGGATTTATCCAGGAAAATTTTTAATTTTAATAATTTATGCATTTCTTGCGTAGGGGACGTAGATAATAAAACCGAAAAGGTAATCGGAGAAGCTATAAAGCTTTTTAAATGATTAATCCTGCCAGGCGGCAGGATGTTAGGCTCTATCATAGGAGGTAGCTATTCCTAAAAAAATTTCACAAAGCAGGATAAAAGCATTAAAAGTTGCACAATTAGCGCTTGATAAAAAAGCAAAACATACCATTATACTTGATGTGAGCAAAATTTCAGGGCTTTGCGATTACTTTGTTATCTGCAGCGCAGAAACCGGAACTCAGGCAGTCGCTATCTTAGACTGGGTAGCTGATCAAGCCAAAGAGAACAATTTTAAAATGCACCATTTCGAAAAAGACGAACTGTCGGAATGGGTTCTAGGGGACTTTTCCGATGTAATACTGCATGTATTTGTAAATGAGGCAAGAAAATTTTATAACCTTGAGCACCTTTGGGCTGATGCCAAACGGGTGAGAATACCACGGAAACAATAATTCAAAAATCAAAATGCAAAAATCAAAATCACAGCCAAAATTAAAAATGGTTTAAAATTTTTTGATTTTGCATTGTCATTTTGGTATTTAATTTTTGATATTTGATTTTTAAAAGGAGTAATATGCACGAGTATCATTTAGCCGAATCGGTGCTTAAAAGTATTTTGGAAAAAACTAAGAATATGCCCGGTATAAAAGGCATAACGCTTATTCGTTTAAAAATAGGCGACTTAAAAATGGTAAGCAAAGAAACCTTTAGCGAAACTTTTAAACAGGTGGCAAAAGGAACGCTTTGCGAAGGAGCAAAGCTGGACATAGAGGAAGTAATGGGTGATGTTCTTGTTGTAAAGGATATTGAGGGAGAATTTTTGGATAAATAAAAGATGTTTACGGGAATAATAAAAGAATTAGGCAATGTAGAAAAAATACTGAGAAACAGCACTTTGACTAAAATAGGCGTAAAGGCAAAGGCTGTTTTTGAAGAGGCAAAGGCCTCGGACAGCATTTCTGTAGACGGTGTTTGCCTGACGGTTTCAGATAAAAAAAACGATATACTTTTTTTTGATGCTGTCAAACCTACAATTGAAAAAACAAACCTTAAAAGGCTTAAATTAAGAGATTTTGTAAACCTCGAGCCGGCCCTTAAAATGGGGGAGAAATTAGGCGGGCATTTTGTTCTGGGGCATATCGATATAGAGGACAAAATAAAAAGAATAATTAAGAAAAATAATTACTGGCAGTTAGAGATAAACCTTCCGGTAAATTTTAAAAAATATATAATTGATAACGGTTCGGTTTCTTTAAATGGAATATCTCTTACGGTAAAGAAGGTAACGCCTCGTTTTTTTACCGTTGACATAATCCCTTTTACCTACGAAAATACAAATTTGAAATATAAGAAAGTAGGGGATTGGGTAAACTTAGAGTTCGATTATCTTTTGAAAAGCAAGGCAAAGGCTTAAACTTGGTCTTTATTTTGCTCTAGGCATCTCGGATGTATATCCTCGATGCCGAAAAAAATTAAAGAGTAACCCTGTATATTTGCATTTTTTTCGGGAGGTAGCGCAGTCCGGCTAGCGCGTTTGGTTCGGGACCAAAAGGCCGAGGGTTCAAATCCCTCTCTCCCGATTTTAAATTTATACTGCAAAGGGTTCCCCGCCACAATAATTATGTTTATTTAGGCGGGTCAGCCCCAGGCTGAAAATCCCTCTCTTCCGATTCTGTTTTTATCTGCCATTCCTTCGACTTCGCTCAAGGCTTCCTTCGTCCACTGCCGCATGTTTTTCCCCATTTTTTCATTGCAAATCAAGGATAATCCGATAAAATATTGTGATGAAAGTCTTTCTAGGCATTGATTGGGGAGGTACCTATATAAAGGCCGGAATAGTGACTTCAGGCGGGAAGATCCTGAAGAAAATAGTGTATTCTTCGAGCAGCCTACGCGAGCGAAAAGAGTTTATAGGCGAGATAAAAAAATTAAAAGATACATTTAGAAAATACGACATCAAAGCCATAGGGATAGGCGCGCCTGGCATAATTAATGTAGAGAGCGGCTCGATATACTACCTCCCGAATATTTCCGGCTGGAAAAATTTTTCCCTCAAAACAATACTTACAAAAAAACTTAAAATACCTGTGTTCATTGATAACGACGCAAATATTTTTGCTCTCGCAGAAGTGCGGCGCGGAGCAGGCCGCGGGATGAGCCGCGCAATATTTTTAACGCTCGGCACCGGCCTTGGCGGAGCTGTTATATATGATGGAAAAATTTTAGAAGGAAAAACCAGCGCTTCCGAATTAGGCCATGTAGTTATGGATTTAAACGGAAAAAAATGCGGCTGTGGGGGCAGGGGTTGCATTGAAACTTTTACGGGCAGCAACCATTTACGTGAAAGGTACCGCCAGCTTAAAAGAGCCAAAATCGCGCCGAAAGAAGTTAGAGAAATTTTTGACAGAGCAAAAGCAGGAGAAAAAGAAGCATTGATTGTATGGAAAGAATTTTCCGTATATCTAGGGAAATTCCTCGCAGGCATGGTTAATATATTTAACCCCCAAATCATAATTCTTGGAGGCGGAGTTTCCGGTGCGTTTAGCCTGTTTCGGCCTATGCTCTTAAGCGCTTTAAGAGAGCAGGCAATGTGGCCGCAGCTTAGCGGCTTAAAATTAGTTAAAGCAAAACTAAAAGACGCAGGAATTATCGGTGCAGCTTTGTTGGCTAAGGAAAAATTAGAGGAGCATAAATGAAGCTATTTATAGACAGCGCAAATCTTGAAGAAATAAAAAAGGCAAATTCACTCGGAGTCCTTGACGGGGTGACTACTAACCCAACTCTTCTTGCCAAAGAAAAACAAAAGCCTCTTGAACAGCTTAAAAAAATATGCAGCGAGGTTAAAGGCCCTGTAAGCGCGGAAGTTATCGCACTTACCGCGGCAGATATAGTAAAAGAGGCGCAGCAACTTTCTAAGTTATCAGAAAATATTGTAATAAAAGTGCCTTCGACGGTTGATGGGCTTAAGGCAACGAAAGAACTTACTTCTCTAGGTATAAGAACAAATCTTACTCTTTGCTTCTCGGCGTCCCAAGCCTTGCTTGTTGCAAAAGCGGGTGCAACTTATGTTTCTCCTTTTGTAGGCAGGCTGGATGATATTTCTTTCGAGGGGATGGACCTGATAAAAGATATCAGGTTAATTTACGACCAATATGATATTAAAACCCAGATAATAGTTGCTTCAATCAGGCACCCCTTGCATTTTGTTGACGCAGCAAAAATCGGCGCGGATGTAGCAACAGTTCCTTACGCGGTTATCGAAAAACTTATGCAGCACCCATTAACCGATATAGGAATAAAAAGATTTCTTGAGGATTGGAAAACTTTGGACACTAAACAGAAATGAAAGAGCTATTCAATAAGAAAATATTTTCCGTAATTATTTTTATTCTTTTTTCTTCCCTGCCTTTTCTTGTCTACTCACAGGAAAAGGTCCTTCCGGTTGAAATTAACGGCGACGAAATAAATTACGTGCAGGCAGACGGTACGGTTTTTGTCAAAGGCCATGTAAAAATGAAATACAAGGAAATGGTAATTACCTGCGATGAGGCAAGTTATAATGCAAATACCAACATTGCCAACCTGAAAAGCAACATAAAAATAGTAAGAGAAGATACAACTGTTTACGGCGAGTCGGTAATTTACAATTTTAACAGCCAGAATGCGAAAATGGTAAATATGAGAATGGTGTCGCCGCCTATTTACGGAAAGGCGGCTTCCGCCGGCAGCGAGGGGCCGAATAAATATGTGTTAGACAGCGGATACGTCACAACATGCGATTTGGAGAAACCCCATTATAAACTGATGGCAAAGCAGATAATTGCTTATCCTAAAGTGAAAATTGTTGCCAAAAACGTTGTGATGAAAGTGAAAGAAGTCCCTGTTTTTTACTTTCCTTATTTAGCGCTACCGCTTAAATATAAGACCTTTCCATTCCAGATAATTCCCGGTAAAAGCGGGGACTGGGGTTATTATGTTTTGGGCCGTTACCGTTACCATCTTAACGACCGGCAACGCGGCCGCATTATACTTGATTGGTACCAGAACAGAGGTGTGGGTACCGGCGTTAATCATCATTTAAGCAGGGGAGAATTTGGCGAAGCTAATGCCAGCCTCTATTATCTAAATGATGAGTTTAACAAGCCCAAAAATCGGGACGAACTTTTTAACAAATATCCTGAAAGAAAAGGTTTAGACGACAGTCGCCTGCCGCAAGACCGTTACAAAGCCCAGTTTGCCCATAGCTGGCAGCCTGTAGAGCAGATTTCTTTACTTAGTGAATTCAATAAATTTTCAGATGAGTTTTTTATGAAGGATTTTTTCCAAAGGGAATATGATATAGACCCGCATCCTTTAAGCTATAATTTAAGCGCCTACTCTTTCCCCAATTCTTCGCTTTCTCTTCTAACCCAGGGCCGCGCAAATAGATTTTTTGATGAAACAGAATACTTGCCGCAAATGCAATATGATTTTTACCAGCAAAGCCTTGGCAGCACTAATTTGTATTTAACGTCAAAAAGCACTATCGGTTCGCTTTCCCAAAAATTCGCAAACGTAGATGATGATTATAATTCGCAAAGAATTCATACCCATAATGCTTTTAATTACCCTAAGACGCTTGGCTGGCTCAATATTAATCCCTACGTGGGTAATTACAGCACATTTTATTCAAAAAACTTAAATGGCAACGACAATATTTTCCGTACCGCCCTTGAAACAGGCATAGATTTCAGCGCAAAAACTTATAAGGCGTTCGATACAGATTTTAACTTATTTGGGAGAGATATTGACAAGATGAGGCACATAGTTACGCCAAGGATAAGCTATAATTATATAACCAAGCCAAATGTGTCCAAGGACAGCATATATTCAATTATACAATTTGATAATATAGATAATTTACGAAGGTCCCAGACTGTTACCATAGCTTTGGATAACAAATTGCAGGCAAAGAACGCCGAGACCAGCTGGGATTTTATATATTTTAGCCCAGCCTTAATATATCAGGTTGATAAAAAAGATGCGCGCGGAAAGCTTGACAGAATAGGCACTTATCTCGATACAATACAGGCAGACTTGGAAGTTTATCCGGTGCCTGGTATTTCTCTAAAGGGCGATGCCCAGTATGACAAGGTTTTTAATGCTTTTCGGGAAGGGAATTTAGACGTTACATTCAGCGATATTAAGAATAAAAAATATACAGTGTCAGTAGGGCAAAGATATGTGCGTGAATATAACTACGATAGCGATACTGCCGCATACAGTTCGCAGACAACGCTTGATTTCAACTATCAAATAACTCCAAAACTTATGTTTAAAAATTATACCCGCTACGAATTTAAGACCGGTAAATTTCTTGAGCAGCAATACGCTTTGCGCAGGGACTTGCATTGTTGGTGGATGGATGTCGGGGTAAATGTGGATAAACAGCGAGAAGGAGTAACGGATTTAACTCTTTGGCTTGCTTTTACGCTTAAAGATTTTCCGGATCTTCATATTGGATTTGATCAAACCTATAACGGCGCAAAAAGCAGCTATTAGTAAAATGCAGATGACCACAGACACAAAACAGATAATCACAGATGATTTTATCTGTGCTCATCTGTTTTACAATCTGCGATCATCTGTGTAAAAATAAGATGAAACAAAAATATAAAATTTGTGTCATAGGCGCCGGCCACGTGGGCTTAGTCAGTGCGGCTTGTTTTTCTGAAATGGGCTATCAGGTAATTTGTGTTGATTGCGATAAAAAGAAGATAAATTCCCTTAAGAAAAAAATCCTCCCCTTTTATGAGCCAGGGCTTGAGTCAATCGTAACAAAAAATACGAAGAAGGGAAATCTTGTTTTTTCATCAACCCTAGAGGCAAGTGTAAAAAAATCAGATATAATATTTATAGTCGTGGGCACCCCCCCGCTTCCCAATGGCTCAGCCGATTTAACTTCTATAGAAAATATTGCAAGAGCAATTGCCAGAAATTTAAATTCCTATAAGCTGATTGTTGAAAAGTCTACCGTCCCCGTGCAAACAGGAAGTAAAGTCAAAGAAACAATATACAGGTACAGGAAGAATAGTGTAGAATTCGATATAGCTTCTAACCCGGAATTTTTAAGGGAAGGGAAAGCTATATATGATTTTTTTCATCCAGACAGGATAGTAGTCGGAGTCGAGCATAAACGCGCCGAAAAAATTATAAGAGAGTTATATTCCTCAATTAAGGCGCCGATAATTGTAACCGATATAAATACCTCCGAGCTTATAAAGCATGCCTCGAATTCATTTCTGGCAACAAAGATTTCTTTTATAAATGCCGTTGCGCGTATCTGCGACCTGGCAGGCGCAAATGTAAAAAAAGTAGCCTTAGGCATGGGATTTGATAAGCGCATAGGGAAAGATTTTCTGGATGCCGGACTAGGTTATGGAGGATTTTGTTTTCCGAAAGACTTGGAAGCTTTTGCTTATATTTCCAAAAAATTGGGCTATGATTTTAATCTTCTTCAGGAAGTTAAAAGAATAAATGAGGAACAACGAAGGTATTTTGTTGAAAAGATAAAAGAACATCTGTGGGTTATCAAAAATAAAAAAATAGCGGTGCTAGGACTTTCTTTCAAGCCCGATACCGACGATATGCGTTTTGCTCCATCCATAGATATAGTTAATTTTCTTTTAAGCGAGGGGGCAAGCATCAGGCTGTACGACCCGCAGGCAAACATTGAGGCTAAAAAAATTTTCGCAAATAATAAATTAGAATTTGCAAAAAATGCTTATGATGCGGCTAATAAATGCGACTGTATTTGTATTCTCACAGAATGGGAAGAATTCAAGAAAATGGATTTTAATAAACTTAAGAAATGTATGCATTATCCTTTGGTGGCTGACGGAAGAAACATGTTTGATAAAGCTGCTGTTGAGGCAGCAGGTTTTAAATATATAGGGATAGGAACATAGATTTGGATATTGCCCGTTGCTCAAACTTAACAGGAATATAAAAAACATTAGGTAAAGCATGTATATGTATAATCTGTTAAAAGATAAAATACAGTCCAAAAAAGCTAAAATAGGAATAATCGGTTTAGGTTACGTGGGCCTTCCGCTTGCTGTGGCATTTTCCAGAAAAGGTTACTTTGTCTATGGTATTGATACAAATCCTCGGCATATAGAGCGTTTAAATAAAGGAGAAAAATATATTGTTGATATCAATCCGGGAGAAGTCCTCAGCCTTATTCGTAAAAAAAGATTTTTCCCTACGATTGAAACAAGTGTGCTTGCTGATTGCGATTGCATAATAATCTGCGTTCCCACGCCCCTGAGGAAAGTGAAAATGCCGGATATTTCATATGTGTTAGCCGCTGCAAGTTCGATAAAGAAACATCTTAAAAACCAGCTTATTGTCCTGGAAAGCACTTCTTATCCCGCTACAACCAGAGAGGTGGTATTACCTGTTTTAGCTGAAACCGGAAAGTCAGTTGAGAAAGATTTTTTTCTGTGTTTTTCTCCCGAACGGGTAAACCCTGCAGATAAAAAATTCCCTTTAACGAAAATCCCTAAAGTTGTAGGGGGATTTTCGGAAAAATCAACCGAGCTGGCTCGCCTTTTATATTCAAAAATAATAAAAAAAGTATTTCCTGCATCAAGCCCTGAAGTGGCAGAAACGGCAAAACTCCTCGAGAATACTTTCCGTCTCGTAAATATTGCTTTAGCTAATGAATTTGCTATTGTCTGTAATAAGCTTGGAATAAGCGTGTGGGAAGTAATTGAAGCAGCAAAAACCAAACCATTCGGTTTCATGCCTTTTTATCCAGGGCCCGGGCTTGGCGGGCACTGTATTCCAATTGACCCCTTGTATTTATCCTGGAAAGCAAAGAAGCTCGGATTTAAAACAAAAATGATAGACCTGGCTTCCTATATAAATCATTTTATGCCTAAGTATGTAATAGAGAGGCTTAAAAAACTGCTGCATAGCCGCGGTATCAGCTTAAAAGGCGCAAAAATATTAATTCTTGGAGTTGCCTATAAAAAAGACGTAAAAGATTTAAGAGAATCCCCGGCTCTGGAAATAATTGAGGAGCTACAGGAAAAAGGCGCCAAGGTAAGTTTTTATGACCCGTTTTTACCCTACCTTAAAATACATGAAATTGATTTAAAGCGGATCAAATTTAATAAAAAGAACTTAAAAGCATTCAACTGCGTAATCGTGGTTACTGGCCACAGTAATGTTGATTACAATTTAATCAAAAAAAATGTAAAGCTTATATTTGATGCCCGTAACGTCTATAAGGGGGGAGGCGAAAATATAATAAAATTATGATTGAAGGAGTTGCGGTAAAAGACTTAAAGGTAAACTATGACGATAGAGGGCATTTAATGGAGATCCTTCGCCGGGATGACAAAATTTTTAAAAAATTCGGCCAGGTTTATATAACTACAGCAAAGCCTGGTATTACAAAAGCCTGGCATTACCATAAACTACAGGATGACTATTTCTGCTGCGTTTTTGGCAAGATGCGGCTTGCGCTGTATGACGCCAGAAAGAAATCAAAAACACATGGCCAAGTTATGGATTTTGAGCTCGGGCTTAATAACCCGAAACTGGTAAAAATTCCAAAAGGCGTCTACCACGGTTTTAAATGCATATCGGCAGTTTCTGCGATAGTAGTAAATGTGCCTACTTTGCCGTATAATAGAAAAAAACCCGATGAATACAGGCTCGATGCATTTAACAATGATATTCCGTACGATTGGGAGAGAAGATAAATGAATCCCGTTAGAGCTTTTGTGCAAATCGCATTTTAATATTTCTAACGGGCTTAAGCTATGCTAAACCAAAGGAGTTCTAACGGGATGAAAGGAGTTATTTTAGCGGGAGGGCTCGGAACAAGGCTGTATCCGCTTACAAAAATTACCAATAAACATCTTTTGCCTATTTTTGATAAGCCGATGATTTATTACCCGCTGGCAACGCTTATGGACGCCGGAATAAAAGATATACTCGTAGTTACCGGCGGAAACCACGCAGGAGAGTTTTTGCGGCTTTTAGGTAACGGCAAAGAGCTTAACCTGAAGGAAATCCATTACACTTATCAGACCGGAGAAAAAGGAATAGCCGATGCTTTAAGGCTTGCTGAAGATTTTGCGGATGGAGATAAAATAGTTGTAATTTTAGGAGATAATTTGTTCGGAGAATCAATTAAGCCTTATGTTAAAAAATTTTCCAAACAGCGTATAGGTGCAAAAATACTTATTAAAAAAGTAAGCAACCCGCAAAGGTTCGGGGTAGCTGATTTTAAAAACGGCAAAGTCATTTCCATAGAAGAAAAGCCCAAAAGGCCAAAATCAAGCTACGCAGTTACGGGTTTGTATATGTATGATTCAAAAGTATTTGATTATATACGTAAATTGAAAATCTCAAGCAGGGGAGAATACGAAATTACCGATATAAACAATATATACCTTAAGGAAAGAGCCCTTACTTGCGACATTCTAAAGGGTTATTGGACTGATTGCGGAACATGTGAAGCATTGCTTCGGGCGAATATCCTGATTGCTAAAAAACAGGGCGTTAATTTAAAGGGTTTATTATGAAATTGCTGGTTACCGGAGGCTGCGGATTTATAGGTTCTAATTTTATACGCTATATTCTTGAAACATATCCGGAATATAAAATCACTAACCTCGACTGTTTAAATTACGCCGGAAATCTGGAAAACCTTTCGGATATAGCTAAAAACAAAAATTATAAATTCGTAAAAGGCAACATCAAAGATTCCAGAACGGTAAGTAAATTAATGAAAGACGCGGATTACGTGATTAACTTTGCCGCCCAGACCCACGTTGACAGGTCAATAAAAGAAGCAAAAGATTTCATTGAAACAAATATAAATGGAGTATTCGTTCTTCTTGAAGCCTGCCGTAATTCCAAAATAAAACTTTTTATGCAGATAAGCACCGATGAGGTTTACGGAAGCAGCCTCGAAGGCTCCTTTATAGAAACAGATGCGCTTTTGCCCTCAAGTCCCTATTCAGCATCAAAGGCGGCAGCAGATTGTTTATGTAACGCCTACTCAGCCACTTATAAAATACCGGTGATGGTTACAAGATGCACAAATAATTTCGGGCCTTACCAATATCCCGAAAAAGTAATACCGCTGTTTATAACTAATCTTTTGCAAGTTAACAAAGTGCCTCTTTATGGGGACGGCCTTAATGTGAGAGACTGGATTTATGTTTGTGACCATGTGCGCGCAATTGATTTTCTGATGCATAAAGGAAAATCCGGTGAAGTATATAACATATCTTCAAATAATGAAGTTACAAACATCGAATTAACAAAACTGATACTTAAAAAATTCGGCCTGGATGAAGCCTGTATAGAATATGTACAGGATCGCCCTGCACATGACCGCCGCTATTCATTGGATGCTTCTAAACTGCGTTCACTTGGCTGGAAGCCCGTTTATGATTTTAGCGCCTCGCTGGATGCAACCATTGATTGGTATAAAGAAAACGCTAAGTGGTGGAAAAAAATAAAAAAATATTAATTACAGGCGTAAACGGCATGCTGGGCAAGGCGCTCTTGCCCCGGCTTAAGTTCTATGATGTTTTAGGCATAGATAAAGATAATTGCGATATCACAGATAAAAGTTCTTTAGTAAAGAAAATAGGCAATATAAAATTAGATGCGGTTGTCCATTGCGCGGCATATACCGACGTAGACGGTGCTGAAGCGAATGTTAAAGAAGCATTCCGGATAAATGAAGAAGGAACTAAGAATGTAATTGAAGGCATAAACAATAAAGAGTGCCTCTTTATATATATAAGCACAGACTATGTATTTGACGGAAATAAAAAAGCTGCATATACTGAAGAAGATATTGTAAATCCTTTGAATGTCTACGGCAAATCAAAGCTGGCAGGAGAAAATTTAGCAGCTAAATTAAATAAGCATATAATCATAAGAACCAGCTGGCTTTTCGGGCCAAACGGCAAAAATTTTGTTTCTACTATAGCGCGTATTGCAAAAGAAAAAGAAACGATTAACGTAGTTTGCGACCAGGTAGGTTCTCCTACGTATGCCTTTGATTTAGCCAAAGCAATATCGGATATAATTGATATATATTTCGCAAAAGGCATCATTTTCGGCACATATAATATTACAAATACCGGTTTTTGCACTTGGTCCGAGCTCGCGCGCTATATAATAAAAGAAGCCGGATTAAAAACACGCGTTATAGAAACAAAATCAGAAGAGTCTTTCCGTGCGGCTAAAAGGCCGAAGAATTCGATGCTTTCGAAAGAAAAATTCAAAGCTTTAAGCGGGTATGATTTGCCTGTCTGGCAGGAAGCAGTTAAGCATTATTTAGCAAATTACGTACTTAAATAAGGAGAGCCTGTTATGGGCGGACTAAAAGAAAGAAAAGTTCTGGTTACCGGTGGAGCAGGGTTTATCGGCTCCCATATCGTTGACCGGCTGGTTAATGAAGGCGCGGAAGTTGTTGTGCTTGATAACCTTTGTTCGGGAAAAATAGAAAACATTGCACACCATAAAGGTAAAATAAAATTCATCCAAAAAGACTTAAGAGACGATGCAGCTCTCAACGAGGCGCTTGAAGGAATTGAACTTGTGTCGCATCAGGCAGCGCTTAGAAGCGTGCCTAAATCAATGGAAAGGCCCCTAGAATACCACGATGTAAATGTTACGGCGACACTTAAGCTTTTCTTAAAAGCGAAAGAAAAAGGCATTAAGCGTATCGCCATGGCGTCCAGCAGTTCTGTTTATGGAGAACGGTTTGATTTCCCGGAAAAAGAAAGCGATTGCGCAAGCCCGATTTCTCCTTATGCCGCAAGTAAACTGATAGACGAGCATTATGCATATCTATTTAGCAAGCAATTCAGCCTTGGGGTGGTGTGCCTTCGTTACTTTAACGTATATGGCCCGAGGCAGTCCCTTGATGATGAATATGCCGTAGTTATTCCAAAATTTATAACCTGTCTTCTGGAAGAGAAAAATCCTCCCATATATGGCGACGGAGAACAAGAAAGAGACTTCACTTATATAGAGAATGTAGTTGACGCAAATATACTGGCTTTAACTAAGCCCAATGTCGAGGGAGAAGTGTTTAATATCGGTAACGGCGCGCCCAATTCGGTAAACGGCTTACTAAAGTCATTAAATAAAATTATGAATAAAAATATCAGCGCAACACACCTTCCGCAAAGAGCCGGAGATGTGCGCAAAACCCATTCTGATATAAGCAAGGCTGATAAGCTTTTAGGCTGGAAGCCGAAAATAGGTTTTGAGCAGGGGCTTAAAAGTGCAGTTGAATGGTTTAAGAAAGTTTATTGAGTTTGTAGAGTTTGTTGGGTTTATAAAGTTGGTGGAGTTAAAAAGTGAAGATAAATAGTTTTGAGGAAATTGAAGTTTGGCAGAAAGCGAGAGTTTTCACGCAAGAAATATATAAAATTTGCAAGGTTTTAGAAAAAAATAGAGAATTTAGCCTTTCAGAACAAATCAAAAGAGCTTCAATCTCGATTATGGCTAACATAGCGGAAGGTTTTGCACGCAGAACCAACAAAGAATTTGTTCAATTCCTTTTTATTGCAAAGGGCTCAGCAGCAGAAGTGCAAAATTATATATATGTTATGCTTGATTTAAAATTTATAGATGAAAATACATTTATAAAGCTAAAAGAAGATATAATAGTGATGCAGAAAATGCTTTCCGGTTTCATAAAATATTTACGAAAAACTATATAAACTTTATAACTCAATAAACACAATGAACTCAACAAACCATAAAACTATCCTAATTACCGGCGGAGCCGGATTTATCGGATCGCATTTATGTAAAACTTTTCTTGAAAGAGGTGACAGCGTAATCTGCGTTGATAATTTTATTACAGGTTCGCGGGACAATATTAAAAGCCTATTGGATAACCAAAAATTTAAGCTTATTGAGCACGATATTTCAATTCCTTTATATAATATAAGTGAAAGTATAGACTGGGTGCTGCATTTTGCATCTCTTGCTTCGCCCAAAGATTATATAACTTATCCGATTAAAACTTTAAAATCCGGGTTGCTTGGAACGCATAATTGTTTGGGTATCGCAAAAGCAAAGAAGGCAAAATTTTTCTTTGCTTCAACCAGCGAAGTTTACGGAGACCCTCTTATCCATCCGCAGACAGAAGAATATTGGGGTAACGTAAATTGCATAGGTATACGCAGCTGCTATGACGAGAGTAAACGTGCCGGAGAAGCATTGTCCTACGCGTATTACCGCCAGCATTCAATAGATGTAAGGGTGGTAAGAATATTTAATACTTACGGGCCGAATATGCAGATAGAAGACGGAAGAGTTGTCTCTAATTTTATTGTCCAGGCGTTGAAAGGAGAGGATATAACTATTTACGGCCGAGGCAATCAAACCAGGTCTTTTTGCTATGTCAGCGATCTTGTCGCCGGGCTTTTACGAATGATGGATGTTGATTATAAATTGCCGTTAAATCTTGGAAACTCTTCTGAATTTACTGTGAAAGAACTCGCAAGCTTGGTTTTGAAGCTGACTAAATCAAAGTCAAAAATAAAATTCTTAAGTCTACCGGAAGACGACCCCAAAAAAAGAAAACCAGATATTAAAAAGGCAAAAAAAATACTCAAATGGCAGCCCAAAGTTTCATTGGGGGAGGGGCTTAAAAAAACTATAGAATACTTTAGAAAAAGGTTAGACTAAATTCATTAAACTCGGAGATTAATATGAAAGTTTTAATTACAGGAATAACAGGTTTTGTAGGTTCGCATTTTGCGGAATACTTTTTGAATAAGAACGATATAGAGGTGTACGGAATAATGCGATGGCGTTCTGATACCAAAAATATAAACCATCTGAAAGATAAAATTTTTCTTTATGAGGCAGACCTTCGGGACTTTGTAAGTATAAAATCGGCAATTGAAAAAATAAAACCGGAGAAAATATTTCATCTTGGGGCGCAGTCATTTGTAGGAAGTTCCTTTAACGCTCCCCAGGAAACTCTTACCACAAATATTGTCGGACAACTCAATGTATTGGAAGCGGTAAGATCTTTAGGGATAAATCCTTTTATCCAGATTGCAGGAAGCAGCGAGGAATACGGGCTTGTTTATGAAAAAGAATTGCCCATTAAAGAAACAAATCCCTTGCGTCCGCTTTCTCCTTATGCCGTCAGTAAAATCGCCCAGGATATGCTTGGTTTCCAGTATTTTAAAAGTTACGGCTTAAATGTTATAATCACGCGGGCATTTAATCATACAGGAATCCGCAGAGGCGAGCCTTTCGTAACGTCAAATTTTGCAAAACAAATTGCTTCAATTGAAAAAGGAAAACAAAAACCTGTTATTAAGGTCGGTAATTTAGAAGCAATAAGAGATTTTACTGATGTGAGAGACATAGTTTCTGCATATTGGTTATCTCTTGAAAAATGCAAACCCGGAGAAGTTTATAATATCTGCAGTTCTAAAGGCTATAAAATTGGCAAGCTGTTGGATACCCTTCTTTCCTATTCAAAAGTTAAAGTAAAAATAGAGCAGGATCCAGAAAGAATGCGCCCCTCGGATGTTCCCGTGTTAATTGGAGACTGCACTAAATTTAAAGAGGCTACCGGTTGGGAGCCTAAGATACCGTTTGAGAAAACACTTCAGGATTTACTCGATTACTGGAGAGCTAATGTGTAATTACAACTTGCAAAGGGGGAATAATTAAAAATGCCAAAGAAAATGAATATACCGCCTCTGGATTTAAAGAGAGAATACCTTTTTGTTAAAAAAGAAATCGACAAGCAAATAAAGGATTGCTTAAAGAACCAACACTGGATTTTAGGCGAGCCCGTAAAAGAATTAGAAGAAAAAACCTCAAAATATCTTAAAGCTAAATATACAATAGGAGTTGCTTCTGGCACAGACGCTTTGCTGCTTTCTTTGAGGTCTTTGGCAATACAGAGGAAGAATAAAGAGTATTTTGATAGCAGCGATGAAATTATTACAACAGCCTTTACTTTTGTAGCAACCGCAGAAGCCATTGTAAGAAGCGGAGCCACACCGGTTTTTGTAGATGTAAATCCCGGGAGTTTTAATATAGACCCAGAAAATATAAAAAAAGCTATCAACAAAAATACAGTAGGAATTATTCCGGTACATCTTTTCGGGCAGTCTTCAGAAATGGATAAAATTTTGCAAGCGGCTAAAGCCAATAATCTGTTTATCCTTGAAGATGTTGCTCAGGCTTTCGGCGCCGAATTTAGCGGGAAAAAATTGGGCACAATAGGCGCGTGTGGAGCTTTTAGTTTTTTTCCTTCAAAAAATCTCGGTTCATACGGCGACGCAGGGTTAATCGCAACAGATGATGAACAATTAGCATATATAGCTAAAGTTCTGCATATCCACGGACAAACCGGGCAGTATAACGCTAAATACATAGGTTATAATTCGCGCCTTGATTCAATGCAGGCGGCCATACTTGTAGCAAAGTTAAAATATATAGAGAAATTCAACGATTTACGCATAAAAGCGGCCCAGAGGTATTTTAACGGCCTTAGAGAAATAAAAGGCATACAGCTTCCAACTGCCGGATATAAGCCATCAACTGCAAACCATAATCACATATATAATCTTTATACGATTAAAGTTGCGCCAGGCATCCGTGACGAAATGCTTAAATTTTTAAATGATTCCGGCATCCAGGCGCGTGTCTATTACCCGCTTCCTTTACATAAGATGGAAGCATTCAAAAAAGCTTTAATTTCAGGAAATCTTATCAATACGGAAGAAGCCTCGAGGAGTGTTTTATCTCTTCCTATAAACCCATTTTTGAAGAATAACGAAATCGATTATATCATTGAAAAGATTAGGGTTTTCAGCGAAAAATAGTTGATTCTGCTACATAAAGAAGCGTCTTGACACTTCTTGTTACATTGTTATAATCATTAAGTTGTTTTGGTAGGGGCTATTTATGCAAGTTATTACTAACGAAATTTATACTCTCAAAGAGGCTGAAGAAATACTGAAATTGAGCCGTTCAACCATCCTAAGACTCATCAAAAAGAATCAACTCAAAACAGTCAAAATTGGGCGTCAACATCGAATTTTAGGCCAGGAAATCTTAAAATTGGTTGAATACTCAGAGAATTAAATATGGCAATGCTGAATAATAAAAAAGCTATAGTTACAGGCGGGGCTGGATTTATAGGCAGTCATATGGTTGATAAGCTTCTTTGTGAGGGTTATCAGGTTACAGTCCTGGACAATTTTTCAAACGGCAGGCTGCAAAATCTTGCCCATCATAAAAATGATGAAAAGCTTAAAATAATTGAAATCGACATATCTGATTTTGACAACATAAAAGAATATTTTAACGGTATAGATACGGTGTTTCATTTTGCAGCTTTGGCAGATATCGTCCCTTCAATAGTCAACCCCCTAAATTATTATAAGTCAAACGTAACAGGCACAGTTGCGGTTTGCGAGGCCGCCAGGTTAGCCGGTGTTAAAAAATTAATCTATGCTGCGTCATCTTCCTGCTACGGCATACCTGATAGTTTTCCTACGCCTGAAAGCGCAGAAATACGCCCCCAATACCCTTATGCGTTAACTAAATATTTGGGCGAACAAATTGTTTTACATTGGGGTAATGTTTATAAACTTCCGGTTATATCCCTGAGGCTTTTTAACGTTTACGGCCCGCGTTCAAGGACGTCCGGCACATATGGCGCGGTTTTCGGGGTATTTTTGGCGCAGAAATTGAATAATAAACCCTTTACCGTGGTTGGCTCCGGCAAGCAAACCAGGGATTTTACTTTTGTTACAGATGTGGTTAATGCTTTCTTTTTGGCTTCGCAGGCGAATCTGAAAAATGAAATTATGAATGTAGGTTCCGGCAGCACGTATAGCGTAAATGAGTTAGTTAAACTTTTAGGAGGAGAAGTAACTTATATTCCGCGCCGCCCGGGGGAGCCGGAGTGCACTTTTGCGGATACTGCAAAAATAAAAAAATTGTTAAAATGGAAACCGCAAGTTTCGTTTTCCTCCGGCGTTAAAACAATGCTTGATAATATTAATAACTGGAGCGATGCCCCTGTTTGGGATTCAAGGGGTATAGCAGAGGCAACCAAGGATTGGTTTAAATATTTATCCCGTTAGAAAATATACGGTATAAATAAGACGTGTTATCTTAATTTTTCTAAAGGCGGTTTAATAATTTACAATAGTTTTCTAACGGGATTTATCAAAATAATAAACTATGAAAAGAGACATATACTCTAAAATCAAGACTGTAGAAGAACTTTCAAAAACCGTTAAGGAATTAAAAGCAAAAGGAAAGAAAATAGTCCACTGCCATGGGGTATTTGACCTTCTGCATCCCGGGCATTTAAAACATTTTGAAGCAGCCAAGAAAAAAGGAGACATTTTAATCGTTACTTTGACCAAAGACCAATATGTAAACCGCGGCCCGGGCAGGCCGATATTTAACCATAATTTACGTTCAGAAACAATTGCCGCCATAGAGTGTGTTGATTTTGTAGCAGTAAACGAATGGCCAACCGCAGTCGAGACGATAAAAAAGATAAAACCTGATTTCTATGTAAAGGGCAGCGACTATATAAAAAAAGAAGATGATGTTACCGGAAAAATCAGCGATGAAGAGGAAGCGATTAAGTCGGTAGGCGGCGCGCTGCATTTTACCGATGAAATAACTTTTAGCTCAAGTTCTTTAATAAACACTTTCATGGCTTCATATCCTGACGAGACAAAGAAATTCTTCCATCAATTTAAAAAAAGTTATTCTTTAAAAAATATTATAGATTATTTAAGGGGATTAGAGAATATAAAAGTCCTTGTTATCGGAGATATTATTATAGATGAATACCACTACTGCGTAGGCATGGGCAAAACCCAAAAAGATAATATTATTGCTACAAGGTTTATAAATGATGAAATATTTGCCGGAGGGGTTTTAGCTGCGGCTAATCATATTGCAGGGTTTTCTAAAAATGTAACACTATTAAGCATAGTAGGCACAAAGAATAAGTACTCCGATTTTATTACAAGCCATCTTAAGCCGCATATAAAAACAAAGCTTTATGATTGCGATAGCGCACACACTGTTGTTAAGCGCAGGTTCGTTGACGCAAACTTTTTAAATAAAATATTTGAGATATGTTATCTGGAAGAGGCAAATCATCTTCCTCAATCGCTTGAAAACGATATCTGCGGCTATCTTAATTCTAATCTTAAAGATTTTGATATGGTTTTGGTTGCGGATTTCGGCCACGGCTTAATTACCCCAAAGATCACGAAATTGCTTTCCAAAAAAGCAAAATTTTTGGCGGTAAATGTTCAGACCAACAGCGCCAACCTGGGGTTTAATCTTATTACAAAATTTCCGAAAGCAGATTATATCTGCATAGACGAGCCCGAGATAAGGCTTGCCTGCCATGATAAATATTCAAACCTGGAACAGCTTATGACTAAAGTAAGTAAAAAGCTTAAATGCGACCGGATAATCATTACAAGGGGCCATAGAGGCTCTCTCGGGTTCTCCAAAAAGGAAGGTTTTTACCCCGTGCCTGTATTTTCTACAGAAGTGGTTGATAGAATCGGCGCAGGAGACGCCTATTTTTCCATAACCGCTCCCTGTGCGCACAAAAATTACCCGATAGAAACAATAGGTTTCATAGGTAATGCTGTTGGGGCGATGAAAGTTTTAATCGTCGGCAACCGCTCTTCTGTTGAACCAGGGCCATTATTAAAATACGTTACAACTCTTCTAAAATAATAAAATAATTATGAAATATTTCAAAGAGTTGGCTGTAATTATCGAAAAAATTGAAGTTACTCATGGGCAGGGAAAAAATTTATCTTTAGACGATGCTGTCAGCAGAATAGCCGGTTTAATCGGCGACTGCGATGTGGGAAAAAATAAAGTGATATGCGTAGGTAACGGCGGCAGCTGTGCAATTGCAAGCCACGCCACCACCGATTTGTTAAAAAACGCTAAAATACCTGCTATGACTGTCAGCGATGCAAGCTTGCTTACATGTTTATCCAACGATTTAGGCTACGAAAACGTTTTTCAAAAGCCAATTGAGTTTTTTGCCCAAAAAGGCGATACCGTATTTGCCATAAGCTCATCCGGAAGCTCAAAAAATATTTTAAACGCCGCCATAACGGCAAAAAATAAAGGTTGTTTCCTGGTTACTTTCTCCGGTTTTGAAAAAACTAACCCGTTAAGGAAACTCGGAGATATTAATTTTTATGTGCCATCCAAATCTTACGGGTATGTAGAATTAGCTCATTCAATAATTTGTCATTGTATAACCGACTGCCTTTCGCAAAGATAAAAGGAGGTTAAATTAACAACAATGGAAGCGATAAAAAGCGTATTAGTTACGGGTGGTGCAGGCTATGTGGGCGCTGTGCTTATACCAAAGCTCCTTGCCAAAGGATATAAAGTTAAAGTAGTAGATTTATATATGTACGGAGATGGTGTGTTAGACAGCGTAAAAGCGAATCCTAATTTAAAACAAATCAAAGGTGACATCAGGGACAAAGAGCTATTAGAAAAAGAAATTCCGGGAATAGACGCAATAATACACCTCGCGTGCATTTCAAATGACCCGAGCTTTGAATTAAACCCCGCACTTGCTAAATCCATAAACTATGATGCATTTATACCTTTGGTAAAAATAGCCAAGAAAAATAAAGTAAAGCGCTTTATCTACGCCTCCAGTTCCAGTGTTTACGGGATAAAGGACGAAGAAAAGGTAACAGAAGAGCTTTCTCTCGAACCTCTCACCGATTATTCCAAATACAAAATGCTCTGCGAGGAGGTTCTTATAAAAGAAAAAGTGCCGGGTTTTACAATTTTGATACTCAGGCCTTCAACGGTATGCGGATACTCTCCGCGCCTCAGGCTCGATTTAACTGTAAATATTTTAACCAACCACGCTGTTAATAAAAGAAAAATTACTGTTTTCGGCGGAAACCAAAAAAGGCCAAACATACATATCGAAGATATGACAGACCTTTACATTAAAACCCTGGAATATCCCGATAAATTAATTGATGGAAAAATATTTAATGCAGGTTATGAGAATTTTACTGTTATGCAGCTTGCAGAAAAAGTACGGAAGGTTATCAGCAAAGATATACCGATTGAAGTCACTGCAACCGACGACAACCGGTCTTATCAGGTCTGCAGTGAAAAAATTAAAAAAGAATTAGGTTTTAGCGCCAAGCACAGCGTGGAAGAGGCAATCGAGGACCTTCGTGACGCATTTACCGCCGGAAAAATTCCTAATTCTATGGATGATATGCGCTATTACAATATTAAAACCATGAAGTCAATAAACCTGAAATGAATATTCCTTATGTAGACCTTGCCGGACAAAATACACTGCTAAAAAAGGAAATTTTATCGGCCATAAGCAAAGTTTTAGAAAGCGGGCAATTTATCCTTGGTGGCAAAGTAAAAGATTTTGAGGATTCTTTTGCCGGGCTTTGCGGCACCAAATATGCTTTAGGCGTAGGCACAGGAACCGACGCTCTTATCCTTGCCCTTCGTGCGTTAAATATAGGCGAAGGCGACGAGGTTATTACAGTTTCTAATTCTTTTGTTTCCACTGCAAGCTCTATTGTTTTAGCCGGAGCAAAGCCTGTTTTTGTAGATGTGGGTGACGATTATAATATAAATCCGGCCCTTATAGAGGATGCCATAAGCGCACGCACCAAAGCAATACTGCCCGTGCATTTAACCGGCAGGCCCGCGGATATGGCTGCGATTTTAAAAATCGCAAAAGCGCATAACCTTATGGTTATTGAAGATTGCGCGCAGGCAGTTTGCGCAGAATATAAAAACAAACCTGTCGGCTCTTTCGGGCACATTGGCTGCTTTAGCCTGCACCCCTTAAAGAATTTAAACGCCTGCGGCGACGGCGGTATGATTACAGTGAATGACGAAAAGCTATATAAAAAAATACAGATTTTACGCAACAACGGTTTTAGCAGCCGTAATGATTGCGATGTGTGGAGCCCTAATTCAAGGCTGGATACTGTTCAGGCAGCGTTATTGCTGGTAAAGCTCAGATACTTAAAAGAATGGACGGATAAACGAAGAGAGAATGCATCATTCTATCAGAAGAATTTATCTGGTTTATCACAGGTCAAAGTTCCAATTGAACGCTCTTACGAGAAATCCGTTTATCATACTTTTGTTATTCAAGCGGAAAACCGCGAAAAATTAATTGAATATTTAGAAGAAAAAGGCATTGGCACCAAAATACATTACCCTATCCCCATACATTTACAGCCTGCCGCCAAAAAATTGGGATACAAACCTGGTTCTTTGCCTGTAACAGAGAAACAGTCAAAACTGATTTTGAGCTTGCCGATTTACCCCGGGCTTACCAAAAAAGAGTTAAAATATATAGTAAACTGTATTTGCGATTTTTATCAAATGAAGCCAACATTTTTCAAAGCCCGGATGGCGCAGGAAAAATGTTAGGCCGAATTTGACCCAGCACTAATTTTATTATGTATTGGGTGTATGTTTTAAAAAATAATAGCAATAACGAACTTTATTATGGTTACACTAATAATTTGGAAAGGAGAATAGAAGAACATAATCGAGATAATTCTTGGAGGCTTATTGGATGCGAAGGTTACAGCTCAGAATTAGATGCTCGAGAGAGAGAACGAAAGTTAAAACATTATGGTCAAACAAGAACCCATCTAAAAAACAGGCTTAAGCGATCCTTGGAGCCATAAAATTAGTGCTGGGTTCAATTCGCACTATCATTTTTTCTTCGTTTGTTGACTCGAAAAAATGATGTGCTCATTGAAGGAGGATTCAGAATGAAGGTTCCCTACTCATATCTGGGCAGGCAGTTTAAAAATATCAACCCTTACCTTAAAGACATAGCCAGGCTTGTTAAAAGCGGCGATTTTACTTTGGGCAAAGATGTGGCGAAGTTTGAGGAAAATTTTTCCAAACTTTGTAAAATACCTTACGCTATCGGAGTCAGTTCCGGAACGGACGCACTTATTCTTTCTCTTGAAATTTTAGGCATAGGCCAGGGGGACGAGGTTATTACAACGCCCAACACTTTTATAGCTACTGTAGGCGCGATAGCTATGTCCGGAGCGCGGCCTGTTTTTGTAGATAATAACGAAGAATATACAATTGATGTAGATAAAATTGAAAAAGCAATTACACCCAAAACCAAAGCGATACTTGCGGTTCATCTTTCCGGTTGTCCCGCTGATATGCCAAGAATTATGGAAATTGCCAAAAAGCACAATTTACTGGTAGTTGAAGACGCAGCCCAGTCTATACTTGCCGCAATTGACGGTAAACACGTCGGCTCATGGGGAGAAACCGCGTGTTTTAGCATGCACCCTTTAAAAAATTTAAATGTCTGGGGAGATTCCGGAATAATCGTTACCCGCTCAAAACAGTTATGTGAAAGATTAAAACTCTTTCGTAATCACGGTTTAGCCACACGCGATGAAATTGAAATATTCGGGCATAACAGCAGGCTTGATTCTTTGCAGGCCGTTGTAGCTAACCGTTTAATAAAAGATGTTGTCTCTATTACCGAAAAGCGCATTGCAAACGCCAGGCGTTTCGATGAAGCTTTTAAAAGCCTTAAAGGTTATATTACAATTCCGCCGCGAAGGCCAAACGTAAAACAGGTATATCATACTTATGTTATCCAGGCGAAAAACAGAGACGCCTTATACGCCTATATGCTTAAGAAAGGCGTTGAAGTAAAAATTCATTACCCTACACCTTTACATCTGCAAAAAGCCGCAAGCAACCTCGGTTACAAAAAAGGCGATTTTCCGGTTTGCGAAAGGCATTGCAGTACAATTATCACTTTGCCGGTTCACCAACATCTAACCGTAAAAGAAATGGATTATGTAATTAAATGCGTGCGTGAATTTTATTTGGGCTAAAGCTATGAGCAAAAAATTTTCGTTAAAGGATAAAGCCAATTATATCAGAGAAAACGTTATAGATATTTCTGTGCGCAATAAAGCAGGCCATATCGCGCCTTCTTTGTCTTGCGTGGACATTCTCACCGCCCTTTATTATAAGGTAATGGACTATCAGGAAAAAAATCCCCTGTGGGAAGGCCGCGACAGGCTGGTTTTCTCTAAGGCACACGGTTGTTACGCTTTGTATGCTATTTTAGCTGACAAAGGTATTCTTCCTAAGAAAGAATGGGAAAGTTTTTATACACCGGAAAGTTCTCTGCTCGGCTGCATGGAGCGTAGAACCGAATACGGCCTTGAAGCGGGGTGCGGCTCTCTGGGCCACGGTATACCCATAGCTACGGGAATTGCCTTTGGGGCTAAACTTAAGGGGAAGAAATATCATACCTTTTGCGTTGTAGGAGACGGAGAATTACAGGAAGGTTCTGCCTGGGAGGCAATACAGTTTGCCGTAAAGCACGAAGTGGGCTCTCTTACGATTGTAATTGATGCCAACCGCCTTCAGGCAATGGATTTTATAGTAAATGTCCTGGATAAAGAAACTAAAGACATATTAGGCAGGCTTAAAGGTTTCGGCCTGTCGCCTATTGTTTGTTCCGGGCATGATGTGAATGCTTTGGCCAGGCATTTAGGAGAGGCAAAGAAAAAAGTAAAAAATAGGCCAAACGTAATACTTGCAGAAACCATAAAAGGTTTTGGCCTGAAATGCATGGAGAATATCCCTAAATTTCATTTTCGTATTCCAACCGACGAAGAATTAGCGAAAGGTAAAAGTTATAAAGTTAAATAAAATATCAAATATCAAACATCAAAACGACAATGCAAAATCTAAAGATGGAGAAAGAAAAATTCAAAGAGCAATTTAGAAAAAGGATAAAAGAGTTTATTCTCAATCTAATAAAATTTATCGATTCTTTTCCTTCAGATAGGACTTGTAAAATAATAGCCGATCAATTATTGCGTAGCGGAACCAGTATTGGCGCTAATTATTTTGAAGCTCGAGCGGCTTCCTCAAAAAATGATTTTATAAACTTTTTTCATTATGCTTTAAAGTCAGCAAACGAATCGAAGTTCTGGCTGGAAATATTAATAGATACTGGCAAATGCAGTTGCCAAGAAGCTAATATTTTGTTAAAAGAGTGTTCAGAAATTTCTAATATATTTGCATCAAGCATTTTAACCTTGAAGGGTAGAAGATAATTTTGCATTTTTATTTGTCATTTTGATTTTTGAACTTTTATTTTTTGATTTAAAACTATGAATAACTATCGTCGGGATATCGTTAATAATCTGGTTCCATATTTTCGCAAAGACCCCCGTTACTATTTATTGGTATGCGATATGGGTTTTGGGGTTATTGACAAAATAAGAGAGGAATTTCCCAAAAGAATAATTAATTGCGGAATAATGGAGCAAGGTACTGTTGGTATAGCCAGCGGAATGAGTATCAGCGGCCTTGTGCCTATAGTTTATTCAATAGTCAATTTTCTTGCATTTCGTGCGCTCGAACAGGTAAGAAACGACGTAATTTTACAAAAACTCAATGTAAAATTTATAGCAACAGGCGTAAATGATTATTTTAAATTTTTAGGCCCTTCGCATTGCTGCGCACAGGACGATATTAAAGCAATGGAACTGGTTAAAATGAAAGTTTACGATCCCTATGCGGATAAGCGCCCCTTTGATAAACTGGTTGGCGAATGGATAACCAGCAAGGAATCCGGATATATACGTGTTTAAAAAATAAAAATCAAAATGCAAAAATCAAAATTACATATCAAAATTAAAAATGTTTTAAAATTTTGCATTTTACATTGTCATTTTGATATTTGATTTTTGATGTTTGAATTTTAATGACTATGCAAAACAATAATATCGATATTTCCGTAATAATGCCCGCCTTAAACGAGGAAAAAAATATTTCTTCGGCAATCAACAATACCCTTAAAGCTTTTGATGACTTTAAAATAAACGGCGAAGTCGTTGTGATCAATGACGGTTCAACCGATAAAACAGAAGAAATCATCCTGGATTATAGTAAAAAAGATAAACGTGTCGGTTTAATCAAGCATCAATCGCCCCGGGGAATAGGCGCATCATTCTGGGAAGGGGTAGGTAGTGCAAAAGGCGAAGCAGTTGTAATGCTTCCTGGTGACAATGAAAATGACCCCTGGGAAACTTTTCGCTACGTAGGCTTGCTTAACCATGTGGACGTGGTTATCCCTTTTGTATTTAACAGGCAAGTACGCTCTGTTTTTAGAAATTTTTTATCCTACACTTATAGATTTATTATAAATTCAACTTTTGGGGTTAATTTTAATTATACTAACGGCACCATATTATATAGAAAGTCGATTTTATCGGAAATGAATTGCAAAAGCACAGGCTTCTTCTTCCAGACGGAAATTCTGATTAAAGTTGCGAAGAAAGGTTATCTTTTTGCCGAAGTGCCTTACAGGCTTGGGTTACGTCCGGAAGGAATATCCAAGGCTGTTACGTTTCCATCTTTCCTTAAAGTGGTAAAAGGCTATTTCAGGCTGGTTCGCGATATTTATTTTAATAAAAACGATAAAAATATGCAGGGAAAATTCAGCGAAGATTCCCAGTCCGCAAAAAGATATAGCATAGTTAACAATCAGGGTAATGCAAATGGCTGAATTAATATTAGATGGGCATAAACTGCTTTGGCATAAGGATCGCCTTAATGCGTGGCTGCGCGGCGAGAGAATTGCCCCTATAACCATAGACTGCGCTTTAACGCGTGCCTGCACCTATAAATGCGTTTATTGCTATGGCCAGCTTCAGAATAACGACATAAAGAAGATGACCAAAGATGTGATTTTCCGTTTCCTTGATGACGCGGCCGAAATCGGCGTAAAAGCAATAAGCTTTGTAAGCGATGGCGAAAGTACCTGCTCCCCGCATTTGTATGATGCGATATTAAGGGGAAAAAGCAATGGCCTTGATATGGCTCTTGGCACAAACGGATATCTTCTCAAAGATGAAAAGTTAGAAGAAGTATTGCCGGCTCTTACCTACCTTAGGTTTAACATATCTGCGGCTGACCAGCTTAGCTATTCTAAAATAATGGGATGCAATAAGGAATGTTTTAATAAAATAATAGAAACAATTAAAAAAAGCGTAGCTATAAAGAAAAAAAATAAACTTTCTGTTACTCTCGGCCTTCAGATGGTTCTTCTTCCTCAATTTGCCGGCCAGGTTATTCCCTTGGCAAAACTCGGCAAAGAGTTGGGCGTGGATTATTTAGTTATTAAGCACTGCAGCGACGATGAAGCAGGAAGCCTGGGTGTTGAATATGATAAATATTTTGATTTGGTAAATATCTTAAAAGAGGCAGAGAAATATTCCGGCGATAATTATCTGGTAAAAGCCAAATGGTCTAAAATATTAAGTAAAGGAAAGCGCAATTATTCACGCTGCTACGGCCCTGCTTTTATTATGCAATTTTCAGGCTCAGGCCTTGTTGCTCCCTGCGGGATGCTTTTTAACGATAAATATAAGAAATACCATATCGGTAATATTGCCGAAAAATCTTTTAAGGAAATCTGGAGGAGTGAACGCTACTGGGAAGTTCTAAACCTCATCGCAAGCGAAAAATTCAACGCCTGCACCATGTGCGGCTCATTATGCCTTCAGCATAAAGTAAATGAGTTTCTGTGGGATTTAAAGGAAAATAATTCTTGCCTTCCGGAGCTTCAGGGCGAATCTCCGCAGCATATTAATTTTATATAAAGTAATTGTGTTTTAAATATATGAAAGAAAAAAACATAAGTATCATTATTCCGGTTTATAACGAGGAAGAAACAATTTGTAAGTTATTGCAAGATATCGAAAGCTGTATGAAAAAATACAACGGCAATTATGAAATTATAGCCGTTAATGACGCCTCAACCGATAAATCTTTAGAAATTGTTAAAAAAAGTAATGTAAAGGTTAAGTTGTTGGAGCATTCTTCCAATAGAGGATATGGGGCAGCGCTAAAAACAGGCATTAAAAGTTCAAGCTATGATTTGCTGGTTATTATTGACGGAGACGCAACTTACCCCTGCGATAAAATAGAAGAATTAGTGAAATATATCGATGACTTTGGTATGGTTGTCGGCGCCAGGATAGGAGTAGATGCAAAATTATCTTTAATTCGTAAGCTGGGTGAATGGCCTATCATAAAGCTGGCGGAATATCTTACCAACATAAAGATACCTGATATAAATTCAGGATTCAGAGTTATGAAGAAAAATATTGTTAATGAATTTATGAATATTTTGCCGGAAGGTTTTTCTTTTACTACCACAATTACCCTTGCAATGCTCACCAATAATTATGACGTTAAATATATCCCCATACCTTATCAAAGCAGATACGGTAAATCTAAATTTCATCCCATAAAAGATACGATGAACTTTATCCAGCTTACAGTAAAAACTGTGATGTATTTTAATCCCTTAAAGGTATTTTTGCCCATAAGCTTATCGCTATTTGGCTTAAGCTTTATAACGCTTCTTTATAGATTTTTCCATCAGGGAGGGCTTGGAATTATGACAGTAATATTATTTGTTGCCGGCATACAAATATTAACAACAGGAATGCTGGCAGATTTGGTTGTGAGGAAAAGTAAATAAAAGGTGAAAATATTATTAATAAATCCACCGCGCTTTAATGAACTTAGCGGTAACAACCCCGCTATTATAGAATCAGAAAGAGGATTTAATCCGCCATTAGGCTTACTTTATATAGCTTCCTACCTTTTAGCGCATAGCAAACATGAGGTTTGTGTTTTAGACTCTCAGGTAGAGGAATTGGATTATCTTCAACTTGAAACCCGCATAAAAGAAATTAATCCGGATATAGTTGGCATCACTGCTATGAGCCTTACGATGCTGGATGTTTTAGAAACAATCAAGATAGTTAGAGGGATTAAAAAAGATACAAAGATTATATTAGGGGGCCCTCACGTAAACATTTATCCTGAAGAAACTCTGCAGCTTACAAAAGCGGATGTAATAGTATTGGGAGAAGGAGAAAAAACTTTTACCGATATCATTCCTTTTTTGGACAATAAACAAATGCTTAAACAAATAAAGGGATTAGTTTTTTATTATGATGGTGCCATTTATAATACCGGCCTAGCTCCTTTTATAGAAAATTTAGATGCTCTGCCTTTTCCTGCCAGGCATCTTACTCCCTATAAAAAATATTCTTCTTTATTGGCGCATAAAGGGCTGGTTACTTCAATGATTACAAGCAGGGGGTGCCCTTTTGTTTGCACTTTTTGCAATCGTCCTCATCTTGGCAAGCTGTTTAGAGCCCGTAGTCCCGAAAACGTTGTTGATGAAATGGAAGCCTGCAGCAAAATGGGAATTTCCGAATTCTTAATTTACGATGATAATTTTAACATTGATGGCCAGCGTGTAATGTTGATTTGTGATGAAATCATAAAAAGGCATCTTGATGTTACGTGGAGCGTGCGCGCACACGTTAATACCGTTACAAAAAATATGCTTGAAGTTATGAAAAGGGCCGGGTGTCAGGCAATACATTACGGTATCGAATCCGGCAATGAGCGTCTTTTAAAAATTATAAAAAAGAATATAACTAAAGAGCGTGTTTGCGAAGTTTTTAAAATGACAAAAAAGATAGGCATTAAAACATTGGCATATTTTATGATAGGCCTGCCTACAGAAACAAAAGAAGATATTGAAGAAACATTTAGCTTTATGAGAGAGGTTAATCCTGATTACGTGCACCTTACCACATTGGTGCTTTTCCCGGCTACTGAGATTTATCAAGATGCTCTTGGTAGGGGGCTTATTGAGCAGGATGTTTGGAGAAATTTTGCGCTAAATCCTACTAAAGAATTTGTCCCACCTCGCTGGAAGGGGTATTTCAGCAATCAAGAATTAGAATCTTTTCTTGTCAAAGGTTATAAGGCATTTTACCTGCGTCCGCAGTATATCGCCAGGAGATTATTAAATATCAGTGATTACAGCCAATTCATAAAAGAAGCCAAGGCTGGCATTAAGGTGCTGGGAATGTGATTTAAAAATGGAGCCGGAGAATAACAATATGCATAACCAAAACAAATATAATTTTTTCACAAAAGTAAAGTTTACTCTATTCATGTTTATTTATGGAATAGTAAAGTATTTTCCAGGAAATATACCAGGGGATTATTTGAGAGCCTGTATTAGTTTAGCCGTTTGAACCAGTAAAAAGTAAAGGCTGTGGATTTCCTTGCCTGTGCGTCAAGAAAGCAGTTTTTAAGGATTCGGTAACGTTAAGTTTTTGCAGCAACAGGCTCTGGAT
>Ga0172371_10000912_pt1 | contig 46613 bp, 48 predicted proteins | sample Lak12m_FD_114543 | JGI IMG/M metagenome (GOLD analysis project Ga0172371, IMG submission 114543) | Freshwater microbial communities from Kabuno Bay, South-Kivu, Congo - kab_022012_12m | ecosystem: Environmental > Aquatic > Freshwater > Lake | place: Democratic Republic of the Congo: South-Kivu... | reverse complement strand
CAGCTTATTTCTTTGCCTTTTTCTTCTTGGACACCACTTCTTTCTTCTCCGCCTTCACTTTCTTGGGCTTCTTGGCGCGGGATTCTTTGATTTTCTTCAGATTCTCCTGGAGGGATTTGGCTTGTTCCATTCGGCGGGTGAAACGGTCAACCCGGCCGGCGGTGTCCACGATTTTTTTCTGGCCGGTGTAGAAAGGATGGCAGGCGGAGCAAATTTCCACCTGCATTTCCGGAACGGTGGACTGGGTTTCCACTTTGTTGCCGCAAGCACAAATTATCACAGCCGGACCGTAGTTCGGATGAATATTCTTTTTCATGATAAATATTGAGTTAAATGCGATAGTTTCTTATATCACGCTAATACAACCTTAGCAAGCCGTGGTCATCCCTTGCGTTTCATCAATACGAACAGCAGCAGCGCGGTTATTCCCATGGTGAAAAACATGACCGCGAGCACCAGGCGGACGTCATGGAAGATTGGCGGCAGATTGCTCACATTCATTCCCATTACGAACGCAATCAGGTTGACCGGCAGCAGGCAAACGGAAAATGCCGTGAGAATATTGATGATTTTGTTGAGCTTGTAGGAGATGAGCGTGTTGTTGGTGCGGTGCAAGGCGTTGACGGTTTCCCAGTAGTTTTCCAGGGTGTTCCAAATCTGAATGTTGGTGGCCACGATATCCTGGGCGTATAAATCGAGATATTTGTTGTCTTTGATGCCGTTCTCGCCAAATACCGAGCGCAGGATGGGCAGCTGCGGTTTTATCACCCGGCGCACGTCCAAAATATCCCTTTGCAGGAGGGTAATGTCCTTTAGAGTTTTGTTTTCTTTCTCGTTGAAGAGATCGTTTTCCAGCTGGTCGGTTTCCTGGGCCAGCCGGTCGAGAAAAGGGAAATAGCTTTGGAGCAGCTGGGCGATGAGGATTAGCAGCAAATTATGGGGACTCTGAAAATATCTTTTGGAGGCCTCGATGTTTTTTTGGCAGCGGGAGAAGAAGTGCCGGATGGGCGATTCTTCGTTGGAGCACACCGTCACCAAAAATTTTTCATTCATCAGGATGTCGATTTCCCCCACTTCCCGGAAGCGGCCGTTTTTGGTGAAAAGCGGGAAGTGAACCACCAGAAAAGTATAGCCGTCATGCTGGCTGAATTGCGGACGGTAAAGGGGCATCGTCAGCTTTCCGATGATTAACGGGTGCAGTTTGAATTCTCCTTGGACAAACGAAATGTCATCCGCCTTGGGATCCTCAATCAATACCCATGAGAAATTTTTATGGGAAATGGATTGCATGAGGATATAATAAAGTTATTTTTTGGCTCTTACTAATTCTCCCCGGAGCGCCAAGGCGGAGGCGTCCTTCACCAGCACCTCCGTCCATTCGCCAATCAGATCCCTTTTTACGGACCCCACTTCCGCTTGCACGTCCTTGTTTTCAAAAGATTTGCCCAAAACATAGGTTTTTTCCCGGCCATTTTCGTTTTTTGTTTTGATTCTGTCAGTGAGCACCGTGATTTTTTTACCCACGAAGCGCTGGTTTTTTTCCAGGGCGATTTTTTTCCAGGCAGCGTCGAGCGCTTGCTGCCGGGCGATTTTTTCCGGAGCGGGAACCGAATCTTTCAGCCGGAAAGCCGCCGTTTGGGGGCGGGGAGAATATTTAAGCGAAAAAAGCATTTCGAAGCCCACTTTCTTCACTATTCTTAAGGACTCCTGGAAATCCCGCTCGGTTTCGTCGGGGAATCCAACGATTATATCGGTGGAAAACACCACTTTGGGGAAGGCTTTTCGGATTTTTTCGATTATTTTTAAATAATCCTGTTGGGTGTATTGGCGGTTCATTGACCGAAGAATCCGGTTGCTGCCTGATTGGATGGGCAGATGCAGATTGGGCGACACTTTTTCGCAAACCGCCAGGGTTTCGATGAACTCCCGGGAAATATCCTTGGGGTGGGAGGAAATGTAGCGGATCCAGAATTGGCCCGGGATTCCATCAATTTCCCGCAGTAAACGGGAAAAACTCCACCGGCCGCCTTTCCGGTCGATTCCCCGGTAGCTGTTGACGTTTTGGCCGAGCAGGTAAATTTCCTTGCAGCCATTGTTAACCAGGCTCCGGGCTTCATCAATGATGCGCTCCGGCGCGATGGATTTTTCCCGTCCCCGGGCGTAAGGAACCACGCAATAGGAACAAAAATTGTTACATCCGGTGGTGACGGGCAAATAAGCTTGGAAATTGGATTCATGGGTCCCGTAAATTTGGTAAAAGTCGGGATTCGCGCAGCCGGAATGGGGAATTACCTCTTTGATTCGGGTGGTCCAGTTTTCAATGGGGATGAAATGATCCACCGATTCCTTGAGGCGTTCGGCGATATCCATCCGGTGGCTTAGGCAGCCGGTGAGAACGATTATTGCCCCGCGGTTCAGCTTCCGGGTTTTTTTCAGCCAGCTGACAATCCGCTCTTCGGCGGCGGCGCGCACCCCGCAGGAAACCGCGATGACCAAACCGGCTTTTTGCCGGTCATCCAAAGGGCGGCCGCCTCTTTCCGTAAGAGTCGAGACGATAATTTCGGCGTCGACGTAGTTCATCTGACAGCCGAAAACCTGAATAAAATAGGTAAAATCTTTAGGCTTTTTTCTCATTTTCCACGACTCCTCCTCCCGCTTTAACGATCGCGGCTTTGGCGCCCTGGCTCGTGAGACACCCGGAAATGGTCAAGGATTTGGTGATTTTGCCGTTCCCCAAAATTTTAACCCGGGCCAGTTTGCGCGCCCGGCTTCGTTTATTGAGTTTAATGAGACCTTTTTCAATCAGAGTTTGCGGAGTCACTTGGTCCTTGTCCGCGAAATTTTTTTCCAAAATATCCAATCCAATCGCGATATTCGGCAATTTGGGCGAAGTAAATCCCTTTATTTTGGGCGAACGCTGGACCAAAGTGGTGTCCTGTCCTTCAAATCCGGGTGGAATATTGCCTCCGGAGCGCGCTTTTTGCCCTTTATTGCCTTTGCCGGAATAGGTTCCGCGTTTGCCTCCCCGGCCGATCCGTTTTTTTTCTTTTAGCCAGTCTGGTCTGGCCACTTCTTGAATTTGCATAGTAATCAGTGATTATGAATTTATTTAGCCGCGACTTCTTTGGCCGGTTCTTTGGCGGGTTTTTCCGCCGGTTTTTCCGGGGTTTCGGCTGTTTTCTTCTGAGCGGCTTTCAGATTGGAAAGGGCCACGAGCATTGCCCGCGCCGTGTTGATTTTGTTGTTGGAACCGAGGCTCTTCGCGGTCAGGTTCTTGATTCCGCCCAGGTCGGCCAAGACGCGCAACGCTCCTCCGGCCACAATTCCCCTGCCAACTTTCGCGGGCTTGAGAATAATCTTGGCGCTTTCATATTTGGCTTCGGTTTCGTGCGGGATGGTGTTTTCCTGAATCGGGAAAATCACCATGCTTTTTTTGGCGTCGTGAATCGCTTTGCCAATGGCGGTGGAAACGTCCGCGCCTTTGGCCACGCCCACCCCCACTTTCCCTTTCCGGTCGCCGATGGCGACAGTCGCGCGAAAGCTGAAGCGGCGTCCGCCCTGGACCACCCGGGCCACGCGTGCCACGTGCAGCAAGCTGTGGTCGTAGTCTTTTTTCTCCCGGCGGTCCCGGCCACGCCCTCTTCCGCGTCCTCGTCCTTGCCCCCTTGGATTATTGCGATCTTGAATCATAAAAAAATTTGATTAGAATTTTAAGCCCGCGGCCCGGGCGGAATCAGCCAAAGCTTTGACTTGGCCATGGTATTTATAGCCGCCCCGGTCAAAAACCACTTCTTTTATGCCCGCTTTGGCGCATTTTTCCGCGATCATTTTACCCAGTTCTTCCGCCATCAAGCCTTTTTTGCCCAGCTTCCGGCTATCGGCCGACGCAATCACCCGGTTTTCTTCGTCATTAACCACCTGCACATAAAGGCTGCGCAGGCTGCGAAACACGTTAAGCCGGGGCTTTTGGGCGCTGCCTTGCACTTTGCCGCGCACCCGGCGATGACGGACTTTACGCAATATATTGCGGGAAATAGTTTTCTTTGCCATAAAATAAGATAAACAAAAACTAACGACTCTGGTCGAGCCGATTAATGACATTATTGCCAATTATTTTATATTAAGCAAATAATTGAACATGAAACATCAAAAGGCAACCAAGTTTTTAATTGTCGGCCTGGGCAATCCGGATCCGGAATACGCCAACACTCTGCACAATGTCGGTTATAACACGGTAAATCATATCGCCCAAAAACAGGGAACCGCTTGGAAAAATTCCAAGGCGGTATGGAGTGAAATGGCCAAATTTGACATCAACGGCGGGGAAGTGATTCTGCTAAAACCCGTTACCTACATGAATAAATCGGGATTGGCGGTCGCGAGCGCGCTTAAATTCTGGAAAATCGGGCTGGGTAATTTGTTGGTGGTCCAGGACGATTCGGATCAGGCGCTAGGCCGGATGAAAATTGGGTTTGACCAGAGTTCCGGCGGACATAAAGGACTGGACAGCATAATCCAGGCGGTCGGAGGGAAAAAATTCGCCCGGCTCAAAATCGGGGTGCGGCCCGACGGACTGCCCCAGGGCGGAAAACGTCATGTGAAAGCGGAAAAATTCATTTTACGGCCTTATCCGCAGGAATTATTGGACAAAATCGCTCAAACTGGAGCCGAAGCGGCTCTTTACTGGTTCGATAATGGTCTCAGTAAAACAATGAGTAAATATAACACCCGTGAAAACTTTTCAGATCTATTTGCCAGCTGATAAAAGAATAGTGGAAATGGTGGCGGAAAGACGCGGTTGGGATTGGGTTATGAAGCGAGACTACCCGCGTTTTAAAGAAGATTATTTTCTAGAATCTAATAAAAATCCTATTTTTGCCGTAGCTGATGGAGTAACTTTATCCGTAAACCCAGGCGAAAAATATCCCTTGCCTTCTGGGGCGGGTAAAGCAGCTAAAATATTCTGCGAAGAAGCTGTGAAAGAAGGCGAAAGATTATATAATTCCTTTTCAGAGAGTGATATTGCTGAAATTTTTGATTTAGCTAACAAAGCCGTTGGTAATTTTAATGAAGAAAAAGGACTGACTAAGAAAAAAATTAATTATTGGGATGTTGATTATTACTCAGTCACAAGTGCTTTTGCTTTATCAAAAGGAAATAAATTTTATTGGGGCTCAATCTGCGATTCCCAGGTAGTTCAATTTGATAAGCGAGGTAAATTAAAATTTATTTCAAATGATGGCTGGTCATATCTTGAAAAATCCAAACCGGGATGGGACCAACTGCCAATGAGAAAAAGGATGACTTATATACACAAAACTTTCAGAAATATCCTTGATAAAAACGGTTTGACCAATGGTTATGGAGTAATCTCCGGCGAAAAAAATGCTTTGAAATACGTAAATTTGGGATCTTTGAATGCTAGCAAAGGGGACATATTCCTGATTTTCACGGACGGTTTCTCCCCTTATATAAAGGAAAAATTTTTTATTGATTTATTCAGGAAATGGCCTTCGAATCTAGAAGAGCGGTTTGAGTCGGCTGTTAGCGATTTTGCGAAGAGTAGGGAACCCAAAAATAAGGAAGATTTATACAAGTTTCTGTACGATTATGCTGCTGAAAGGACTTTAATTGCGGTTTCTATTTAATCTACACAAGCAGCTTATAGACAATAATCGCGTCGAGGATCACTGACAATCCCCAACCGAATAAAATCGGGTAAAGCACCGAACCGGAGCGGTCTTTGATCCAGCAAGTAACCAAGCCGGCAAAGGAAGCCAGCACGATTTCCACCGGCGGCCTCCCCAAGTAAAATAATGGGATTGCCACAAAGCTTAGCAAGAGCATGGCCCGGCCTTTGCCGATAATCCGGCGGAACCCTTCGTGGGCATAGCCGAAAATGAATGTCTGAACGGCGAAAAAAATGGGCAGCATCAGGACGATTTCCCAGAACAACAGATGGTAAGCGCTCTGGCGCATTTGGGGCAAAGGCGGATAGATTGCCTGGAATTCTTTTTGGTCGGCCAGCAAATTGAGAATGGGGAAGAAAATAACCCAGCCCAGGATAACGCCCAATACCCCTCTCACCAGCCGTCCTTTTTTGAATCCCAAAAAATAAATATTTTCGTTGAGAATAAAACGCAGGATCAGGAAGGGGACGATCAGGAACAGCAGCCAGGAGGCCTCAATCAGCTCAAAAGGCTGGACAGGCCTGATTAATTGGTATGCAATGGCAATGAGTGGCAGGGATAATAAAAAAATCCCTTCCCGGTTGACTTCAAATGTTTTGCCGAAAGTCGATTTTTGCATGTTTTTTTATTCGCTTGCCCTGAAATTTATTTTAAAACTATTTTATGTTATTCAAAGGGGTTACTTGGCGTAAAGCGAGCCAGAACATTATCAAACACCTGAATTCCCTTCCGGATATTAAGGAAAGCGGAATTGTCGTGGCGCTTTCGGGTGGCCAGGATTCGGTTTTTTTGCTGGCGGCGCTTTCGGAGTTAAAGAAGAAATATAAACTGGTCCTTTTCCCGATTTATATCCAGCATAAATTGATTCCCGAAAACCAAACTTATGGCCGGATGGCGCAATTGGCCGCGGGTAAATTTGGTTTGAACTGCGAAACCGCCGCCATTGAACCAAAGCCCGGCAAAGGCAATCTGGAAGACTGGATGCGCAACGAGCGCTACCGGCTGCTGGAAAATTACCGGAAAAAAACCAGCGCGGCCTATGTCGCGGTGGCGCACCATGAGGACGACCAGGCCGAAACGGTGCTGGCCCATATCATTCGGGGCTGCGGCCTGAAAGGACTGGCGGCCATGCCGTTCCGGCGGGATAAAATCATCCGCCCGATCATCGGGATTTCCAAAGCCGACATCGATATTTTAATGAAGCAAACCGATCTCCCCTATTACAACGATAAATTGAACTATTCGCTGGATTACCAGCGCAACAAAATCCGCCACGAATTATTGCCTTATCTCAAGAAGAACTTCAATCCGCAAATCAGCTCCTGCTTGGCAAAACTGGCCGACGCGGCCCGGGGAAAAAATCACTGATTATTCAACCGGGGGCAGTTCGATATTCTGTTCCAAATCAGTGAATTTGACGGTTCTTTCGTTGAAATACAGGACTACTCGGCCGAGGGGCCCATTGCGGTGCTTGGCCACCATGATGTCGGCGATATTTTTTCGCTCGGTATCTTTTTTCTCACGGTCTTCGCGGTAGATAAACAAGACCACGTCGGCGTCCTGTTCAATGGAGCCGGATTCACGCAAGTCGGACAGTTTGGGAATTTGCGGGGAACGGGACTCGACCGCCCGTGACAGTTGGGACAAAGCCAACACGGGGATATTCAATTCCCGGGCCAATCCTTTCAGCGAACGGGAAATTTCCGCGATTTCCTGCACCCTTCCCTCGTTCGCCCGTCGGCCTTCCATCAATTGCAAATAGTCGACCACAATCAGCTTGATTCCGTGCTCCATCTGAAGCCGCCGCGCCAAAGTGCGCATTTCCATGATATTGGCGGTGCCGGAGTCATCAATGAAAATTGGGGCGTCAGAAAGCACCCCAAACGCTTCCCCCAGCCTTTGAAAGTCGTTGTAATCGCCCTCATCTTCCAGTTTTCCGGTGCGCAGCTTCCACAAGTCCACTTCCGCCTGTGAGGAAAGCAAGCGGTCCACCAGCTGGTCTTTGCTCATCTCCAGGGAAAACATGGCGGCAGGAATTTTTTCCCGCACCGCGATGTGGCGGAGAAAATCCAGAGCCAGGGTGGTCTTTCCCAAGCTGGGGCGGGCGGCTAAAACCACCAGATCCGACCGCTGCAATCCTCCCAAAATATTATCCAAGCCGCGGAAACCGGTCGGAACTCCCCGCAGGACATTGCCTTCTTTGTGAATGGTCTCGATCCGTTCGAAAGCCTCGCCCAAAATATCCCGGATCGGAATGAAATCTTGCCGGGCGTGCTTCTGGGAAACCGCGAAAAGCTTTTGTTCGGCCTTATCCAAGATTTTTTCCACGTCTTCGTCTTCGCTTTGTCCGAGCTCAGAAATGTCGGCCGCCGCTTCAATCAGGCGCCGCAAAGTGGCTTTTTTGCGCACCACCCGGGCGTAGGAAACAATGTTAGAGGCTGAAGCCACGCTGCCCACCAGCTCCGCCAAATATGTTTGACCGCCAATTTCTTCCAGTTTTTTTTGATCCTTTAAAACATTGGAGACATTGAGCGCGTCAATCGGTTCTTGCTTTTCGTAGAGCCGGAGCATGGCGGAAAATATGATCCGGTGGGAGCTGCGGTAAAAATCGTCCGGCGAGATGATATCGGCGATTTTCACAATTGCGTTTTCGTCGATCATCAAAGCGCCGAGCACGGCAATCTCGGCTTCGATATTTTGCGGAGGTAGCTTTAGTTGGGGTTCAGCGGCCATAAATTAGAAAATTTGGTTTTTTATCTTGCTCATAACAATGGGGCCAAGAAAATGAGCAAGAAATTTCTCACTTTCGCAAAGGTTTGGTCATTTATGCTAGAACGAGAAAAAACATTTGCAAAGGCGGTGCTGAAATCTTCAGCGCTCTCGCAGGTTTCGAGGACTTTTCTTTCCTCGGGGCGGATGCGCAGCAACCCCTCGGGCAGTTTGATTTTTTTGTTCTCGGGCAATAAGCTCATAAAATTCAAGGATATTCCGATGGGGCACTGGGGGTTGATAAGTTTTGCGCAATGCCCGCAGAGCAGCCCCTGTTCGCTCATTGAAAAATAAACGGTTTCGTTCTCCTCGAACTGCTCGTCGCAAGCCACGCAGCAGCTGAAACGCGAGCACACTCCCTGGGCGTCCAAGAGCCGGGCCAGGAAATATATGAAATTGAAATCCCTTCCGGCTTCCGACCTCCAGGATTCTGCGTGCCCCAAAACTTCTTTCAGCAGGCCGTAAACCTGTCCAGATTTAACGCCCATCGGCAGAAAACTGCGCAGCAAAAAACAGTAAAAATAAAACCAACTGGTATTTTGGTAGGTGGCGCGGATCGGCGGAAAACCGTCTCTCAAAGTGAGGGTGAGCAAGCGGCCGTACCCGGGAGACTTTTCCCGCAAGGCGATGTCGGCCGTCACCCGGGCCGGCGGTTCGCTCCAGCTGGCCAAACTGGCTCCCGGCCGGTAAATCCCCGAAGCCACCACCCGCACCAGGCCGAAATTTTTGGTAAAAAGCAGAATATCGCCCTCGTCGTTCCAGCCGGGTTCCTTTTCCAGCACCAGCGCGGGGGTTTTAACTTGTAACATCAGTATTTTGCTTATAGTATGTTGTATTAGAATACTACTTTAATTTTAAATTTTAAAACTCCAAGTCAATGAAGTACGAGCAGGAATTTCCGCTTTTCAAGACGAAAGTCGAAGGGCTGGATAAAAAGTTTGACCTCTCCACCGTTCCGGGGAGAAAAGAATACTTTCAAGCTAAAGCCGGCCTAGAAATCACTAAGCTGCAAAAGTTTTTTGATGAAGGAAAAACTTTTATCGCTTATTTTTTGGGCAAGAAAAATTCCGGTAAAGGCACCTATACGAAATTGCTTATAGAGCTTTTTGGGCGGGATAGGATAGGCCACTTATCTGTGGGCGATATTGTTCGGGATGTTCACGGAGCCATGGAAGACGAAGAGAAGAAGAAAGATCTTATTGAATATCTCAATCAAAACTACCGGGGCTATTTAACTCCGGAACAGGCAATTGAGGCACTGGTTAGCCGCGACCAAAAGACGCTTTTGCCCAACGAATTCACCATGGCCCTTATTAAAAGAGAGATTGACCGGATGGGGAAAAAGACTATTTTCGTTGACGGCTTCCCTCGCAATCTTGACCAAGTGTCCTATTCCTTATTTTTTAAGCAATTGGTTGACTATCGTGAAGATCCAGATATATTCGTGGGAATCGATATCCCCGAGGCGGTGTTGGACGAAAGGATGAAATGGCGCCGAGTTTGCCCGATTTGCCATACTCCCCGTAACTTGAAGCTTTTCACCACCAAAGAAGTTGAATACGATGAAAGTGATGGGAAGTTCTATCTAATTTGCGATAATCCCGACCATGAACGGTCGCGTATGTACGGAAAAGAAGGCGATGAGATGGGGATTGAATCAATCCGGGAGCGGCTTGAGCTGGACGATCAATTAATCGATAAGATTTTTGCGATTCATGGGATTCCGAAAGTATTCATCCGTAATGCCGTGCCGGTAGAAAAGGCGAAAGAGTTTGTCGATGATTATGAAATTACTCCCGAGTACGTCCACGAGCGAGATGAACAGACCGGGCAAGTAAAAACTATCGAAAAGCCCTTCATAGTTAAGGATGATGAAGGTTTAGATGTGTACAGCCTGTTAGCGCCGCCCGTCGCCCTATCACTAATCAAACAACTTGTTAAAGTTTTAGGATTATAAAAAGATGTCTAACGATGATTGCCTTTTTTGCAAAATTGCCAAGGGGGAAATTGCCACTGAATTTTTGTTCGAAAGCGATAACGTGGCGGCTTTCCGCGATATTCATCCGATCGCGCCGGTGCACGTGCTGATTATTCCCAAGGAGCATATTCGTTCAATGACGGAAGTCAACGATGACCATAAAGCGGTTTTGGGTGAAATGTTAATAGCTGCCAGTAAAATCGCCAAAGATTTGGGAATTTCCGAAGACGGCTACAAGCTGCTCATCCGCACCGGCCGGCACGGCGGCCAGGAAGTCCCCCACATCCACTTGCATCTCCTAGGCGGCGCCCGCCTGTCCGAAGGCATTCATCCGATCAGCTAACGGGCCGTTAGCTCAGCTGGTAGAGCGCTACATTCGCATTGTAGAGGTCACCGGTTCGACTCCGGTACGGTCCACCAACTTACTGATATATAGTTAATATTCTGTTAAGATTTGCTCTTGCGGTAAAAATAAAACGGCGCAATAAGGAGAGCATGAACAAGAAAAAAACACTGGCCATTTTTGAGGGCAAACAGATCCGCCGGACCATTCACCAGAACGAATGGTGGTTTTCTGTTGCCGATGTCATCGAAGTGCTAACAGATACGGTTAATGTCAGAGACTACATAAAAAAGTTAAGAAAAAGAGACGGAGAGTTGAATTCCTACTGGGGGACAAATTGTCCCCCACTTGAGATGATTGCGAAAGACGGCAGAAAAAGAAAAGTTACCAGCGCCAATACGGAAGGTATTTTTCGTATCATCCAATCAATTCCTTCGCCAAAGGCCGAACCCTTCAAGCGCTGGCTGGCCAGAGTCGGATACGAGCGGGTAAAGGAAATCGAAGATCCGGAGCTCGCCGCCAAAAGAACTCGGGCTATATACAAAGCCAAGGGATATTCTGACTCCTGGATCGAAAAAAGGATGCGCGGAATCGAAGTCCGCGAAACGCTTACCAACGAATGGGGCAATCGGGGCGTAAAAGAAGGCCGGGAATACTCAATCTTGACCGCGGAAATTTCCAAGGCGACTTTCGGGATGACCCCGAGCGAATACCAGGAGCTCAAAGGGCTTAAAAGAGAAAATTTGCGCGACCATATGAATGACTTGGAATTGATCTTCACCATGCTGGGCGAAGCTTCCATAACAGAAATCGCCAGGAACAAAAACGCGCAGGGCTTCGACAAAAACAAACTTGCCGCCAAGGAGGGCGGAAGCGTGGCCGGCAAAGCCCGGGAGGATCTTGAGAAAAAAAGCGGCAAAAGAGTTGTGAGCGGAAGCAATTTTAAACTTCAAAACAGGAAAGTTAAAAAATTGAGATGAAAAAAGTATTTATTATTCATGGTTTCGAAGGAAGCCCCAACGGTGGTTGGCGGCCTTGGTTGATGGGCGAATTAGAGAAACAAGACATTTATTCCTGTGCGTTGCCCATGCCCAAGCCGGAAAATCCCAATTGTGACGAGTGGATTGAGGAAATCTCAAGACAGATAAGCAGTGAGGATGAAATATATTTGGTCGGGCACTCGCTGGGGAGTCCTGCCATTTTGCGTTACTTGGAAAGTCCTAAGGCTAAAAATATTGCCGGAGCAGTTTTGGTTTCTTGCCCATCAGAGAAGAATGAGAATCGTAAAATCGACAGTTTTATGGAAGGAATGTTTGATTTTGAAAAAATAAAATCAAAATGCCAGGAATTCACTGTAATTCATGGAGATAACGATTCTGCGGTTCCGTTTTCTCACTGGCAACGGATATTTTACTGTGAACGGGGATAAGATTGCCCCACAGGTTGGAGATGTCATTGTTATTGAGCCCGGAGACAAACACAGCGTCATAAATAATACTAATAAGGATTATATTTATTTAGCCTTCAAAATCAATTACGAAGACGAAGATTGCTTCTGGGATTAAGATTCTTATTGAAAATAATGCGATGAGCTTGGCTGCGGCGGACAAAAAAAGGTATCGCCAAAAATTACGATGAGGGCGAGTGGTTTGAATTTGTAAAGAATGACCCAGACAACAAAGGATATAATGTTCAAAGCGCTATCGTGGTCACGGTGAAAAAAATCAAAAAACTTTTATCTTAATTGACATAGATATTTGTATTTGCATTAATATTGTTGGGTGACAATCCACTATCCCACACCGAATGGGGTGTCGCCAAAATCCGTTCCAAAGACGGATTTTTGGTTTTTTGGCCATACAAAAAGGGTGAGGATCGGGGTTCCCATCGCTGCTGTTGAACCGCACAATGCGTGGTCAACAGCGCCAAACATCCGCTTCTGAATGTTACATACCCCGTCCTCACCGCAATTTTGTTAAAGCCCTATGTTTATTGCGTTTTAAAAGCGTTATTAATAAAGCTAACTTTTTTCAACCCTATCAGGCATTTTTCGACCTATTTGGCGTGCATGCCCAACATGTTGCAGGCCTCGTTGTCACCCGCTCGGCAGCGTCTCATCAGGGCGAATCTTTCGCCCGAAACCGACCACAGCGCCCAGACACCGATCAAGAAGGTTATCAGGTTCCCAATCACTCCCTCCAGCGGCACGCTGAAAACTGCGGGAGCCCAAAACAACCCGTACAGACCACCGAAGAACGCGAGAATCGCGATTCCGTAAGTCACGATTTGAACGATGCTTTCCGACAAAACGTAAGCGGTGAACAACGACACTATTCCACCGATAATATAAATCAAGTTAATCTGGCTGCTCATCCACCAATAAGAACCGAAAATACTGTTTTGAGGGGTCGGACCGAGCACGTGAATGAATCCTAAAATTCCCAATATAATACCAATGTATCCAATCCAAATCAAGAAATTTTTCGACATTTTTGCTTCCATTTTTTCCTCACCCCCTTTCTTGAAAAGTTTAATCTGTCACACCCATATTATAGCACAAAACAGTAAATAAAAAAGGCAAATAGCTAGTTAGGCAAAAGAAAAACCTCCTTCGCGGGCAAGGAGGTTGGGTTGTGGAGGGATGGGGGCACTCGGTTTGTGGAGTAGGAGGGATGCAAGAGCTTTCTTATATTTTTTCCTAGCGGGGCTAGGGGAAGGAGCATGGAGGGCGGGAATGATCAATAACCATTCCCCGGTTGTTATGTATGCGCAGGCCACTTGGTTTCCCGCCCTCCTTGAGAAAGTGAGTGACTGCGTAGTTACACTTTGAACTGATTCTTGCGGTTTGTCAAGCAAGTTGAAATAAGGAGAGCTGGTCACGCTTAACCTGGCTGCTTGTTTGGCCAGTATTTTGATCCGGTGGTTCGGGTTGGCTGTAGAGCTCGGGAAAGAAAAGCTTTTGGGCGGTTGGTTTCGTTATCCTCTCCTTTTCGTTCTTAAAGAAGCAGTATTTAAACTGCCGGAGCAATCTTGTTTGGGTCGCCAAATCCTGGTTAGTCGCAATCAATGAAGCCAGTTTTATCGGAAGCGGCCGGGGTTTCTCCGGAGGAACATTTTCCTTGCAATCATCGCAAAGCAGTTCAAGGAAGATATACCGGTCCTCGTCTTTCACAACGCTGGTGTGGGTGGCTATCTTGTCTCCACATCTGCACTTGGCGATAACGGGAAGATTTTCACCTCTCATGAAAACCTCATCGATTAGTTGTTTCAAGCGGAATCTTTGATTCCGATCGGAGAATAGCTCCGTTTTTTCTCGAAGCCCGAGCAGGTATTGGTACCCTCCGGGCAAGAGAATGATTTGCTCGACGGTTTTTCCTTTGAATTCTCCGAACCAAAGCACAAAGTAGTTACCTCGGTTTCTCATCCGTTCACCTCCTTCCAGACTTCTTCTCAAACAAGAACGTTACGTCCCTGATCGGGCCATAAGATCCCTCACGATTATACACTCGGAAATTTATGCCTAGTTTCCCTCTCTCTTTCCAGAGATTCCTGATCTCTGACTCGGGCAACCGCCAAACATCATGGCCTTCCCCCTCATTGTCCAACTCCCTTAAGAGCGTGTCATCTCCATCGAGGATCACAGAAGGTTGGCGTGAAACGATCTCGTTTGTATGCGTTAGATCTTTTCCCCATGGTTCCAAAAACCACTGATAATTTCGACTCATCGCGCTAGCCTCCTTTTTTATTGGTTGTTAAGTTGCTTGAATATCCCAAACATGCTAAAAAACCGCGAAAATTCGGATTAGTCAAGGGTTGCTGAGGTATAGTTAATAATTTTTTAATCAGTTTTTAATAATGCCTGTGGTATAATGGCGGTATATTGAATATTATAAGACGAAACGGAACCGTGGACAACATCACTCTCAACACCAGCATTGGCAAGCTGAAAGGAATCGGACTCAAATACCGGACCGCCCTAAGGGATCGGGGGATCCGCAAGGTTAAGGACCTGCTTTTCGATTTCCCTTTCCGCTATGATGATTTCAGCGAAATCAAAAATATCCGCGACTTGCAAGTGGGGGAAAAGGTGACCATTGAAGCGGAGCTCAAGGGTCTCGAGAAAAAAGTGACTTTCCGCCGCCGGATGAGCTTGGTGGAGGGAATTGTCAGCGACAGCACGGCCTCCTTGAAGATCGTTTGGTTCAACCAGCCCTACATTATCAATACCTTGAAAAAGGGCGAAACCTACCGGTTCAGCGGTAAAGTGGATTTTAACGCGGGATTTCTGACGCTCACCAATCCCTCTTTTGAAAAAACCGGCGGACCGGGCGTGAATACCGGCGGGATGCTGCCGGTCTATCACGAAGACCGCCTGATCACTTCCCGCTGGCTGCGCCGCCAAATCCATCCCTTGCTGCCCCTGGCCAAAAATATTCCCGAAACCTTGCCGGTCTTGCTGCTTAGAAATTATGAGTTGATGCCGCTGCCGCAGGCGGTGCGGGAAATCCACTTTCCTTCCTCTGAATTCGGGAGGGATGAAGCCAAAAAAAGGCTGGCGTTCGAAGAACTGTTTTTGATCCAGTTGTATCTGGGTCTTTTGAAAATCAAATGGCGCCGCCATGCCGCCTTTGAGATTCCGATTGACATTGAGGCCACCAAAAAGTTCGTGAAAAGTCTGCCCTTCAGGCTGACGGATGCCCAGCGCCGGGCGGCTTGGGAAATTATCCAGGATTTGGCCAAGTCTTTTCCGATGAACCGGTTGCTGGAAGGCGACGTGGGCTCGGGCAAAACGGTGGTGGCGGCGATGGCGGCGCTCGCTGTGGCCAAAAAGAGCTTCCAGACGGTGATTTTGGCGCCGACTGAAATCTTGGCTTTACAGCATTTCAAGACCCTCAAAAAAATGCTGTTGGATTTTTTGCCTTCGCGACAAATCGGGGTTTTCACCCGGACGCAGAAACGAACTGCCGGAAAGAAGCAAAGCAAGGCCGACTTTGTCAAACAGCTGAAAAAAGGAAAAATCAAGGTGGTCAGTGCCACTCACGCGGTGCTCCAGGAAGATGTGGATTTCGACAAGCTGGCGCTGGTGATTATTGACGAACAGCACCGCTTCGGGGTGGCCCAGCGCTCCCATTTGCAGAAAAAAGTCAATTCGCTGGGCAAGCAAATTCCTCATTTGCTTTCCATGAGCGCCACGCCGATACCGCGGACCCTGGCTTTGGCCATCTATTCCGACTTGGAACTTTCGATTCTCAACGAAATGCCCAAAGGGCGGCAGAAAATTCTTACTAAGATCGTGGCGCCGGCCAACCGGCAAAAAATGTATGAATTCATCCGCCAGGAAATCAAAAAAGGGCGGCAGGTTTTTGTCATCTGTCCTTTAATCGAGGACAAAAATGAAGGCGCGGACCAGTATTTTGTTCCGGCCCCGCCCCGGCACGGGGCGGGGCAATCGGATCGCAACTGGGAAAAGATGCAGCAGCAGGAAGTCAAGGCCGTCAAAAAAGAGCAGAAAATATTGGCGGAAAAAGTCTTCCCGGAGTTAAAGGTGGGCTTGCTTCACGGACGAATGAAGGGGAAAGAGAAAGAAGAGATTATGTTGGATTTCAAAGATAAGAAAATTGACATTTTGGTGTCCACTTCGGTGGTGGAGGTGGGGGTGGATGTGCCCAATGCCACCGTGATGCTGGTGGAAGGCGCCGAACATTTCGGGTTGGCCCAGCTCCACCAATTCCGCGGCCGGGTGGGCCGCGGCGAACACCAGTCATATTGTTTCCTGGCTTTGTCGGAGGGCGGAGTCACCGCCAACCGCCGATTGAACGCTCTGGTCAAAAGCGACGACGGCTTCGCGCTGGCCGAGCAGGATTTGAAAATCCGGGGTCCCGGAGAGTTCGTGGGAGTGCGCCAGTCGGGTCTGCCGGACCTTACCATGGCCAACCTGGCTGACAGCGAGTTAATAAAAACCGCCCGCGGCGCCGCGAGCTTAATCTTGTCCCAAAGTCCCGATTTATCCCAATTCCCCATTCTTAAAACTAGGATTTCTTTATTTAAAAAAGAGTTCCACGGAGAATAATTTTTAGCGAGTTTGGGGAAATAAATTTTTTTAGCGTCGGGGCTACCCCGGTGGGGCAGACGCAAAAAATTTATTTCCCCAAACGAGCACTCCTACCACTGCGGTTTATTGTCCTCCGTATAAGTGTCAATCATCACGCCCTGAAGCTCATCGATATCCTCCAACACGATGCCGGTTCCGCGCACCACGGCGGTGAGCGGATCGTCCATCAACCGGACCGGCATTTCAGTCTGTTCCGCGATCAGCTTATCCAAGCCCCGCAAAAGGCTGCCGCCGCCGGCCATAATAACCCCCCGGCGCATGATGTCGCCCAACAGCTCCGGCGGAGTGTTTTCCAATACGCTTTTGATGGCGTTCATGATGGCGCGTACCGATTTCAGGGTGGCTTGGCGCATGTCGGTGTCGGTGACTTCAATTTCCTTGGGTAGCCCGGTCACCAGGTCCCGGCCGCGGATGGCCACTTTTACCGGCTGCTCCAGCCGATAAGCCGAGCCGATTGCCACTTTGACGTCTTCCGCGGTTTTCTCGCCCAGCAATAAATTAAAATTTTCCCGCACGTAGCTGATGATATTTTCGTTCATTTTGTCGCCTCCCACCCGTAAACTTTCAGCGACGACGGCACCACCCAGGGAAATCACCGCGATTTCAGAGGTCCCTCCGCCGATGTCCACGATCATATTGCCCCCGGCATCCTGGATGGGCAGGCGCGCTCCAATCGCCGCGGCAATCGGCTCTTCAATTAGGTATGCTTCTCCGGCGCCGCCCGACAAGGTGGCTTCCTGCACCGCTCTTTTTTCCACGTCGGTTACTCCGGAAGGAATTCCCACCAAAACCCGCGGTTTGGCCAAAAACGAAAACCGTCCGTCGCGCACTTTATTGATAAAGTAAGTGAGCATTTCTTCGGTTACCTCAAAATCGGAAATCACCCCGTCCACCAACGGCCGGTTGGCCACGATGTGGGCCGGAGTTTTTCCCACCATTTTCTTGGCCTCGGTGCCGATAGCCAACACTTTGCCGGTGCGCTTATTGATAGCCACCACCGAAGGCTCGTTAATAATAACGCCTTTACCCCGGACGTAAACAAGAGTGTTGGCGGTACCTAAATCAATCCCGATGTCAAAACGGAATTGGTTTTTCCAATCACGAAAATATTTGCCTAGTTTGAAACGTTTCATTGTGTAGTTGCGAAAATTGAGAAGTCAGATATTCTGACGGTTGCGAAACATTAAAAATTTCACAGGACTTCGCCCGCGGACGGACTCGAGGTGAAATTTTTAATGTTTCGCAACCTACATATTTGTATTAACCTTTTATTTTGCTTCCGGTGTATTCTGCCAAATCAACCAGTCTCTGGCTGTAGCCCCATTCATTGTCATACCAGGCGAAAACTTTGCACAAATCTCCCCCCATCACCATCGTCAAGGTCAAATCAACAATTGAGGAGCGCGGATCCTTGCGGAAATCGGTGGACACCAGCTCTTCGGAAGTGACTCCCAAAATTCCCTTCAATGCAGTTTGGGAAGCGGCAATAAAAGCGTTGTTGATTTTTTCGGCGGTCACTTGGGTGCGTAGTTTGGCGGTCAAATCCGAAGCGGAAACCACCGGAGTAGGAACCCGGACTGACATCCCGGTGAAACGGCCTTCCAACTCCGGAAGCACTTTGGTTACGGCAATGGCCGCGCCGGTGGTGGTGGGAACCAAATTCAAAGCGGCGGCTCGCATTTCCCGGACATCCTTGGCCGGGCCGTCAACCAGCACCTGGCTGGCGGTGTAGCTGTGAATGGTGGTCATTAAAGCTTGTTCCACGCCGAATTCGTCGTTAAGCACCTTGATCACCGGGGCAAGACAGTTGGTGGTACAGGAAGCGTTGGAAATTATCTTGTGCTTTTCGGGATTAAATTCTTTTTCGTTGCAACCCATGAGCAGAATTTTGATGTCGTCCGATTTGGGTGGGGCACTCAAAATCACCAACTTCGCTCCCGCGTTCAGATGTTTAATCGCTTTTTCACCCTTATTGAACACGCCGGTGCATTCCAGCACCACATCAACCCCCATATCTTTCCACGGCAGCTTCTCCGGATCGGGTTCCTCGAGGTAAACGATTTTTTTCCCGTCGATTAAAATTTCCTTTTCTTTGGGTTCAACCCGGCGGTCCCAGGTGCCGTAAACCGAATCATGCTGGATCAAATAGGCGGTGTTTTTAGGATCGGACAAATCATTTACAGCGGCGATTTCCACTTCTTTTCTCTCACTCGCAATGCGAAAAGCCGCCCTCCCAATCCTCCCCATCCCATTGATGGCAATTTTAATCGACATGATTTGTTTTTAAAATGAATTATTCTTCGATGGTGATGGCGCCTACCGGACAGACACTGGCTGCCTCCCGACAGCCGTCTTCCCGGTGGTTAGCCGTGCAAGCGTTGGAATCAGCTTCGGACTTTCCGTCTTCCGGATTAATCCGAAAAACCGTGGGTTCCACTGAGGCGCAAGCTCCGCAGCCGATACACTTGTTTTTGTCGACGGTCACTTTCATTAGTTGGAGATTAATTTTAAAGTATCAGTTTAATTTACCATGGATTTATCGGAGCAAGCAAATCACTTATTCCAACTTGCCCGAATGAAATTTAAAAAAGATAATAAGAAGATATTTTAAGAATTAAAATGGATTTGAATACAAATAGCCAAAGTAAACCAACTACTGCCAAACTTTACCGCCCGCTGGTTTTGATTATTTTGGATGGCTGGGGAATCAACACCGAGCTTGAAGGCAACGCAATCGCCAATGCCAGAACCTCTACCATCGGCGATCTAAAAGGCAACTACCCTTGCATCGCCTTGCAGGCTTCGGGCATTTCGGTGGGTCTGGCCTGGGGTGAAGCCGGCAATTCAGAAGTCGGCCACATGACTATCGGTTCCGGGATGATTCTTTACCAAAACCTGCCCAGAATCAATTTAGCCATCCAAAACGGCACATTTTTTTCCAACGAAACGCTGGTCCAGGCGTTTGACCAAGCCAAGCGCAAGGGCACGGCGGTCCATTTACTGGGGTTGGTTTCCAACGGGGGAGTGCACAGCCATATGGATCACATTTTTGCCTTGCTGGAGATGGCTAATTCCCGGGGAGTGAATAAATTGTTCGTTCAAGCCATCACCGACGGACGCGACACTTCTCCCAACGCCGGCGCGGAATTTGTGAAGTCCTTGCAGGACAAAATGAACAGTCTGCGAATCGGTAAAATTGCTTCAATCGGCGGCCGGAATTGGGGGATGGACCGCAACAACAACTGGGACCGGATCGATAAGGCCTATAAATCGATGGTGGGCACCGCTCCGGAAAAGTCCAAAGATCCCCTGGAAGTGATCCGCACCGCGTATCAGAGAAACCTATCCGATGAATTTATCGAACCGACCACCATTGTTGATGAGCAGGGCAATCCAGTGGGGCCGATTCGGGAAGGAGATTCAGTGATTTTTTTCAATTTTCGGGAAGACCGGGCGCGCCAGATAACCAAAGCCTTCACTTCGGACGACTTTGAGGAATTCGACCGAGGTCCCAAAATTCCCAATCTGGAGTTCACCACTATGGTGGAATATGAAGCCGGCTTGCCGGTCAATGTGGTTTTCCCGCCGCAAAAAATCACCACGTCTTTGGGGAAAATTCTTGCCGAAAATCACAAGTCGCAGCTTCACATCGCCGAAACCGAAAAATATGCCCACGTGACCTATTTTTTTAACGGAGGAAAAGAGGAAACTTTCCCGGGAGAGGACCGGGTGCTGGTCCCGTCCCCGCAAGTCAGCTCCTACGACCAGTCGCCCGAAATGAGCTCGGCCGGAATCACGGAAAAATTCTTGCAAGGGTTGGCGGCTCAAAAATACGATTTTATTTTGATGAATTATGCCAATGCCGACATGATCGGCCATACCGGCAATCTCGAAGCGGCGGTTAAAGCGGTGCAAGCGGTGGACCACTGTCTCGGCCAGATCATAAAGCCGGTGCTTACCGCAGGGGGCGCCCTGCTTATCACCGCCGACCACGGAAACGCGGAGTTGATGATTGATCCCAAGACCGGCGAAAAACTCACGGAACACTCCAGCAATCCGGTGCCTTGTTTTTTTATCACTCCCGACAATCGCAAGGAACGGACAGAGAGCCAAATTATGCGCCACCAGAACATGGTGGACGGCATGTTGGTGGACATTGCCCCCACCATTCTCGAACTGCTGGGCCTGCCTATCCCGCCCGAAATGGTCGGCAACAGCCTCCTCCCGGTGCTAAAATAAACCATCTAATAAGCCGGTTATGGCAGAGATTCAATTTGGTTTTCATGAGAGCTTTGGAGAATATAAAGAAAAGCTGCCGCTAGCGGTCGCCGAACGCGGAGGGGAATGTTTTCAGTTTTTTTCCCGCAATCCTTACGGAGGAAAAGTAGAGCCGCTTGAACCGGCGCTGGCAAAGCAATTCAAAGAAAATTGCCGGCGGTCGGGAGTGAAAAACAGTTATGTCCACGCGCCGTATTTCATCAATTTGGCTTCACAAAACAACCGGATTTATTACGGCTCTATCAAAGCTTTGCAGGATGATATTGCGCGAGCCGAACAATTGGACGCCCGATACGTGGTAACCCATATTGGCAGCGCCCGCGATTACAAGAGGGAAGAAAACCTATTTAGCGCTGACGATAGCGCCCATTCCGGTTACAGCAAAGAATTGCAAACTTTTGCCCGTGAAAAGGGCTTTTCCCTCGAAGCTTTCGAACGGGTGGTGAAGGGGCTGGCCAAAGTTGTCGAGGGAAAGAAAAGCGCTCCCTTGCTTCTTGAGATTGCCGCGGGAGCCGGAGCGGTGCTGGGCGAAAAAATAGAGGAAATGGCTTTCTATCTCAATTCAGTCCCCGCCTTGGCGGGGCTTTGTTTCGACACCTGCCACGCTTTTGCTTCGGGTTATGATTTGCGGACCGAAGCGGAAATCGCCAACGTTTTTGGGAAAGTCGAAAAGCAGATTGGAAAAGATAAATTAAAACTGATTCATCTCAATGACTCCCAAGGCGGCCTGGGCTCCAACAAGGACCGGCACGCGCATTTGGGCGAGGGTCTGATCGGGAAAGAATCTTTCCGAAACCTGGTAGACTATTTCACTAAATCGCACTATAATATTGACATGATTTTGGAAACCCCGACAGAAACGGGGCTCGCAAAAGACCTGGCTTTGCTCAAGGAGTTTAGGCAGGGTTTGGCTAATTAAAATCAATACAAATGACAGAGGCAAACGTTCAATCAATTCGCGAAAAAACCATCGAAACGCTCAAAACCTATTTCGTGGAAGACGCCCAAGAGGTTATCCAATCAGTCGCGGAATTGGAAAAAAATCCGGAAATTTCTGCCGACCGTCCCAAGATGGAAGAACTCAAGGTTTATGATTCCTTGATGAAATTCGTGGCTTTCGCTACCCTGCCCGAATCCGACCAACTGGAGCTGTTCCGCGTGGCGCTGCTTAAAGCGCTTCGCGTGGGAGTGGATTTGAAAAACCGGTTTGCCATAAAAATGAATTTGACCGCGGATGTTTTATGGCCGGAAACCGCCCAGCAATTCTTGGAAGCCATCTTAAAAAACGAAGAGCGGTTGGGAAGCCAGGATATTGTGGTGAAAGGTGAAAACCAACCTTCTCCCCCGTTGCTTAGCAATTGGTTGAGGGATTACAATCGCATTTACGGGATGGACCGCCACGAAAAAATCATTCCCCACCGTTATCTCACCGAAAATTCCAACGCCCAGAAACTTAACCGGGACGACCAAGCCCTGATCCTGAAAGTGCTGGAGTTCTATGAAGGGATAAAATTCCCCACTCAATCGCAAATTCAAGCGGCGCTTGAGAAAGCGCTGGACCAAATCGCCGAAAGCGAACCGGCATTATTTGAGGAAATGCAGATGTCGGAAGGGGATAAGGCCCTCGAGGATGTCCGGGAAAATTTGGCATTGAGTTCGGAAGATAACCTGGATAACGATATTGACACCTTGATCAACAAATTCCCCAAGGTTACCGACCAGGTTATCAGTCAAAAGCCAATCAAATTGCTTTTTAACGACCAGCTTGTCCCGGCCACGGTCAGCAATTGGCTGGCGGACTACCGCGCCTATGTCGGGGTGGGCGAGCACGAAGTTAACGAGCGCAGCGATTATCTTTTACGATCTCCCAATGTGCAAAATTTAAGTCCTGAAGAACGGGAAAGGCTGGGTTTGCTCTTGCGTTCCTACGACGAACACTACCTGCTCCCTTTTTCAGTGTCGCGCCAGGAAATATTGTTTGACCGGGTTAAGGCGGGTAAGTAACGAGTAACGAGTAACGAGAAACGAGAATTAGAAATAATAAAGTTTAATTGTAATCGGGTGATAAAAATAAGATCGGTATTGGCTTTGGTCCTATCAATCATATTGAATTTCGTGGCTCTGCCCGTCAATGCTTTTTTGCTGCCGGGAAATAATCTTGCGCCGCAGTCGGTTGATTCAACGAAAGCAAGTTTGAGCACTTTTTTGGCCGGTTCCGGAAGCGTGGGCGGAGACCGGGACCAGATGGGATCCAGCGAAAAGGATGACAAGGTGCCCAAGGTGGACGTGGTGGTTACGCCATCGCATCCGCGAGCGAATGACGTGGTCTATGCCCAAGCCCTGCCCCAAAACTTTCGCAACAACTCGGCCAAGCTCTATTTTAATTGGTTTATCTATAATCCCGACCCCAAAATCGGCTCGGTGGTGGTTAAAAATGGGCAGAAAGTGTTTGTGCCGGGAAATACCTTGCCGGGCGCCTTAATCCGGGGGGCGATTGCCCAAGCCCGCGGCAGCTATGTTCCCGGAGTGTCTCCCAAAGCCAAGGACCTGGGAAAACCCAGCGAAAGTTCCGAGCATGACCAAGACGGATACAACGCCAATTTTGGCGGCGATGACGGCCAGGGCGCCATTGAAAAAAACATCAAGGACATTTTGGGAAAAAACTATGACTTCAGCTACAAGGATTTCAAATCCAGTTGCCAGCAGAATTGTGAAGTGGAATACGCAAACTCAAAAAATGAAATTGATTGGCAGTATGACAAATGCGCCAAACCCACTTGCACCGACTGGATGACCAGTTGCTGTAACGGCTCCAAAGATGAATTTTCCAATTGCATCGACACCATTTGGGATGACGAAGCGGCCGGCTGTTTTGACCGGGTTTGCGACAAAAGCAATAAGGACCGGAAAGAGGACTGCTACCGCGGCTTGAGTCTTTCTGACTACGCCAGTTGCGACTCCAGTTTTTTTGACGCGGAAAGCCAGTGCACGGAAGACCGCAACCTTTTTTGTTTGAACCGGGGCACCTGCGGGACCAAGCCTTCCCAAGACTGCATCGAATGTGAAAGCGATCTTCACAAAAGCCAATGGGAAGCTTTGAAACAGCAGGACTTATGTGAAAAACAGTGCGAAGTCAACGGCAATAATTCTTTGGGCGGCCAGTCGGTCGAGCCGGTGGGCTCCCGCTGCTTCCGCTATAATTTTGGCAGCCGGGACGCCGATGACCATTTGGCGGGAATTTTCCAGCCGATCACCTGCTCCCACTTTTTCCCGGGAGCGAATAACCCCACGAACGAAATAAAATGGAAAGATTCAGTTCCTTTTGATACCGGGGACGGCAGTTTCAAAGACGACGAAGAGCTCTTCTGGGGGACCGATTCCACCAACGCCGACACGGACGCGGACGGTTTCCCCGACGAAGCGGACATCGTCGGCTTGGGCCAGCAAACCATGCAATTCAAATTTCAAAACGGGGACAAAGCCGGAGTTACCGTGGAAGGAACCTCCCTTTTCCCAACCAACGAAAAAACTCCCTTTTACAAAATAATGTGGGCCAATTCCGGTGTCTGCAGCGCCGAAGTGATTCGCAGTTCGGCCAAGGACACGCCGGATTTTGACAATTTTTGCCGCTGCGATGGGGACGACAAAAACAACTGTAAAGATTCCGAGGATTTCGGCTTCGGCTATTTGAAACTCAACGACATCTGGCAAAGCACCGATGCCACCCAAGACAACCAGCTAAGCGCCCTGGTGAATATTGACCCTTTGCGTCCGATGGTCAACAAACAGCTGACCTTGGAGGCGATTGCTTCGGGCAATGAAATCGACAAAGACCTGCTTTCCTATGAATGGACCCTGAAGCACGGCAATGACGCCCTTCAGCCGCAAAAAGACCCGGCCAAAGGACGGATTGTCTGGAAGAAACAGGGAGTGGACGCCGCCTATACCGACCTCACCAACCAGCTGGCCGATTTCAAAAACAACGGGGGCGCCGGCTGGGAAAAGCTGAATCTGACGCCGCTTTTGGAAGGCGATTTCAGCGCTTTGGTGAAAGTCTCCGAAACCAATGGGAACAAGCAGAGAATGGGACAAGGAACCATTAATTTCAACGTGAGCGAGAACCTTAGAATCCGGTTTTTCCGCGGAGGATTGAGCAACGGATCCCTGGCAAAAAGTGACGAGCTTACGGACAATGAGACCATCACCGGCGATACGGTGGTTGCGGAATATGACGGCCCTTTTTACGACGACTTTGTTTGGCTGGTGGACCGGCGAAAATTGGAAGGAAGCGGAACACAAGTTTCCCTGCCTATTGAAAAAGGAGCTAATTCGGTTTATGATATTAAGCTGATAGCCAGTAACAAAGACCGGACCAATACCGCCGAAAAAGAAGTCCCGCTGAAAGTGGTCAATCCGTATGCCAGCATTCGGATTCGGGGTGAGGCGCCTGACGATTTTAGTAAAGGCAACGACAACGGCCAAGTCAGAAAGAACGGCCTCACCTATCAGGTTCCCCGGGAAAAGGATTTGGATTTTATGGTGGCGAGAGGCCCGACCGGCAGCAGTTTCTCCACCCGGGGCGACCTCCACTATTTCTGGTCTTTTGACCAGTCGGAACCCACGGAAGGCCAGGACGGTTACAAATTGATTTTGGACTCCGCGAAATATCTGCTGGGCACTCCCCATAGTTTGGAAGTAAAAATTTTCACGGGTGATCGAAAATTGCTGGCTCAAGACAAGATAACCTTGATTCCGGTAAAAGACGGGAACGCCCAGGTGGTGGAAAACAGCCGGCACGGGATATTAGGCCTGGCCTTTGCTTATCTGAATATCCCCGATAAACTTAGGTTCTCCCTGCAGACCATTCTGTGGGTATTCTTCATCTACCTGCTGTTGAGCGGCATTGCCTGGCTATTCCCAAAAAGAAGAGAAATCAGTAATTAGCATCTAACAATGAACCGACTGCCTGACTCTACGAGGCGATTAATGGGTAACCGAAAGCGGTCCAACAAATACTTGCTGTTTTTGGTATTGCTTATTTTACTGTGGTTTCCCGCTTACTACGTTTACCAGCATTCCTTCGGTTTCTTAAGCGCGGGGAGCGCCAGCGGGGCGATGGGGGCCAAAAAAGCGTTTTCGGACTGGCTGGGAGGTTTTTTGGGCCAAAAAGACCCGGCCGCCTTGGAAATGAAAGAGGCCGCCCTGTTGAAAGAAAACGCGGCGCTGAAAGAGCAAATAAAATCCGGCAATATCCAGTTTCGGAATAATGATTTCCGCTCCGCTTACAAACTGGCGGAAGCCAAGGTAATCGGTAATGACAATTTTTTGGATTCTCCCTTGCTTTATCTTTTTGCCGGCAAGGATAACGGATTGCGCGATGGACTGCCGGTGGTGAACGAACAGGGGATTATGGTCGGAAGAACCACCCAGTGCCAAGCGAAAATCAGTGAAGTTGTCCTTACGCCCAACCATCAAAGCCGGATCGGAGCGCGAATCGCCGGAACCGATTGGAACGGTATTCTGGAAGGCAACCGGGATTTGCGGGCGGTGCTGGAAATGCTTCCCCTGGACAGCCAAGTCAAAGAGGGCGACCAAGTGGTCACCGACAACCGCGATCCCGATATCCCGGATGGAATCCTGCTGGGCACGGTTGAATCGGTCAGGGAAAGCGACAACCACTTGTTCCGGGAAGCTATTTTGGATCTGCCCTATGACAGCAAAAAAATGGAAAAGGTTTGGGTGATCACCGGGCGGAATTAGTTTGGATTAAGCCGCTGTTTCTCAAGATATGCAAAAAAAATATCCGGTTGCCATTCTGGAAGTGCTCATTCTCCAGCGGTTTCCTTTCGGCAAGGACTCGACTTTTTTTTATTTTGCCGCGGGGGAAAATTTGGAAGTCCAGGTCGGCGACGTGGTGAAAATCCCTTGGCGTAACGGTGAAAAAAGCGGGGTAGTGGTGAAACTTAAAAGGATGATTACCGATAAGGAGCCCGCTCTGCCCGGTAAAGAGATTAAATTGAAGCCGATAACCGCCGTTTGGGAAAAGGGATATTTTTCCCCGGATTTGCTGGATAAATTAAGAGTTGCCGCCAAAAGGTATTTTGTGTCTTGGAACCATTTCGCTAAATCGGTGGTCGACATCCCTCCCGCCCGGGCCAAAAAAGGCATCAAACCCAATCAGTTGTACCTGCCCTTGTTGGGAGAATATCAGAAAATCTACGACCAAAAAATAATTGCCAAAAACCTGGTTTCCTCCGACACGAGGTCATTTGTCTTCGCCTCATTCAGTCAAACGGCCGGCTTGAAGTCCATATTAAAAAATACTTTAGCCGGGAACCGGCAAATCCTGGTCATCGTGCCCGAAAAAACGCATCTGATTCCAACCGCGGGGAAATATGCCTCCCTGACTGATTCATTCAGCCGTTCCACTCCCATTTTATTGGGTAAATTCTTGCCGCGGGTCTTTTCCCGGGGCGGCTGGGAAATGACCCGCGGGGGAGAACCGAATATCTTTATCGGCACGCGGTCGGCAATTTTCGCGCCTTTTTCGAATTTGGGTCTGATTATTTTGGAAGACGGCCACGATCTTAGCCTTAAGCAGTGGGATCTGGCCCCCCTTTATGACATCCGAAAGCTGCTCGATATTTTTTATCCTTCCGCCCGCAAAATTTATTTGAGCGACACTCCCCGCCTGGAAGATTTTTTTGACTCCCCCTATTATCTTTCCCCTGGGGGAATCAAAAAGCTGGCCTTTGCCGGTTTCGAGAAAGCGGTGGTCAAAGAAAACCCCGCGCCCCCGGCCGAAAAACCTCCTCATTTGCTGGTGAGAACGGTGGACAAGGGAAAATCAAAAAAGAAAATAGTGCTTATCAACACCCAAATTGAAAAAAGTTTGGCGCGGGAAGAGGCGGTGATTTCCGGGTATTTGGTCAAACAGCTCACTGCGGCCCTGAAAAAAAATGAAAGCGCTTTGCTGATCATCAATCACAGCGGGATTGCGAATTTATTGGTTTGCGCGGATTGCGGCTATGTTTTCCGCTGTCCCCAGTGCGGCAAGGCCCTTTCCCAGCTTGCCAAATCATGCCTTGACTGCCGCTTCTGCGGCTTCAAGGGATCGGCCGCCAGTCATTGCCCGCATTGCTCGGGAGTAAGAATCGTTTGTAGGCGTTACGGGATTGAAAAAATCAAAGAAGCGTTGTCGCAATTGAAATCGAAAGTCGGTTTCACCATATTGGAGACCCCTTCTTCTCAAGCGGGCTACGCCGGTTTAATTAATTTTGCCAAAAAAAATATCCAATCCGGCAAACCCCAAGTGTTATTGGGATATACCGGGATTATATCCCTCGGGAGGGCTTTAAAGAACCGCCTGGGGCTGGCGGCCATTTTGGATTTTGATGAAACTCTTTTTTATCCTGACTTTCGCTCGGAAGAAAGAACTGCGGCGCGATTTTATAACTTATTAGCGGTGGCTCCCAGGATTTTTATTCAAACTTCAGACCCGAACCAGCCTTTCTTGCGCAAAATTATCAGCGAGCCTTATTCGGCGTTGTTTCCGGGGTGGCTTAAGGAAAGGAAGGATTTTCTCTTTCCCCCGGCAGTAAATATTATGCGGATCGATGTTCCCGGAGATAACCTCGTGGAAAAAATTCTCGGTGAGCTGCGGAGCCGCCGGGAAATTATCGAAGCCTTGGCCGTGCCGGTAAGCGGAGCGGCGAGAAAAAATAAATATCAGGCCGCGATAGTGGTAAAATACCAGCGGGGAGTAAATATTGCCCCTATAATCGAAAATTTATTCAGGCGTTTCGGGAGCCTTCGCATCGATCCCGACCCGGAAGAACTGTAATGCGATTGGCATTCGTTTTATGATTTTATTTTTTATAAGATGTTGAATTTCAGATTCGAGAAAAGGCTGCAAAAACGTACCGGCAAGATAATTGTCGCCATGGATGAGGCGGGACGCGGTCCGGTTGCCGGTCCCATCGCAGTGGGCGCGGTGTTGCTTGACGAAGCCTTTTATCGAAGGATTAAAAAACGGGATAAGTGGTGGCGGATTATTGATGATTCCAAAAAGCTTTCCCCCAAGATCCGCCGAAAAATGTTCGCGCAAATTAAGAAAAACTTGACTTATGGGGTGGGGCTGGCTTCGGCGGAGTTTATTGACCGGCACGGCATTGTCAAGGCCACCAAAAAAGCCGCCCAAAGAGCGCTTAAAGAGATCGCCGTTAACCCGGAGGTGATATTGGTTGACGGAGTCCGCAAATTTATCAATTTAAAAAACTGCTCCGAAAGGGCAGTGGTACGGGGCGACAGCCGGATTTGGGGAATTGCCTGCGCTTCAATCGCGGCCAAAGTCACCCGGGACGATTTCATGGCAAAAGCCGATAAGCGTTATCCGAAGTATAAATTCCAACAGCATAAAGGCTACGGCACCCGGTTGCACCTCCACCTGATCAGCCTACATGGTCCCTGCCCGCTTCACCGTTTTTCATTTGCCCCCGTAAAAAATCATGGGTCTCGAAAATCATCTTCGCCAGCGTTGCGCGGAAGCGGAGGCAATCGATAATCTCTGTGAATTCTTTGGTATCAATCAAACGGGAAGATTGGATTTCTGACCTTTCTTTCCATAATCCCGTCAGGTTGGCCAAAACGCTGCCCCAGCCTTTAATAGTAATATAAAACACTTTTCCTTTGCTGGCGTTTTTGGCCACTTGGGCGGCCGGCCCCCGGCGGTATTTTAGTGACTTTAGCAGCAGGAAATAACGCTTAAACGCGTTCCAAAAACCTACCCAGAGATACGCACCGGGAAAGTCGCGGATAATATTGAAATATTGGTTGCGGTGGACGTAAAAAGATTTAAACGGCGAATATGATTTGGCCGTAGCCGAATGGTAGTGTAAAATCTTGGCTTCGGGAATATACACGCTGCCCCAGTGGCGCAAGCGCAGGCGCCAAGCCAAATCGACGTCTTCAAAATAGGCGAAATAACGCGAACAGAAAAATTCCTTAACCGGCATATATTGGTACCCCGCTGCCGATTTGTCCCGGAGCTGTTTGAAATCCCGCAAACTGACCGACCAAATCTTTTCTTTTTGAAAATCAATTTTTTCCCACCCCTTCAGGGCGGCAATTTTCTGGGGAGTAAGCGCCACATCCAAGAGGGCTTTCTTCAGGTGCAGGGCGGCCGATCCGGAAGGCCCGAACACTTCCTTCTCCCTTTTGTATTGATGGATTTTTTCTCCCACCCCGCGGTTGATGGCGTTGCCGTCCGGCGATATTTTGATTCCGGCCGCGTCCACCCGTCCCCGGGCGAAAAAGTTTTCCACCAGCGGAGTGAAACTGCCAATCCGCCACTGGCTTTGGCGGGAGAGAAAAGGAAAAAGTTTCTTATCGATGTCCAGATTTTTTTTGTCAGATCCGCCCAGGTAGGATTCCGCTTTTTTGTGCAGGATTTCCGTGAAATCCGGAGAGGGGATCGTGTCGTTATTGAGAAGGATTATATATTGCGAGTCAAGAAACTCGGTGGCAAAGGTAATTCCCAAATTATTCGGCAGGGCGAAGCCGGCATTTTCTTTCAAAAAAAGCACCCAGACCGGAAATCCGGTATTTTCATTGGCGAATTCCACCAGAAACTCCCGGGTTCCGTCTTCCGAGCCGTTGTCCACGACTATCACCCCGAAATCCTGGTCTTTTTGCTGGAGCAAAGCCCCCAAAAACGGCTTCAACAGCTCTAATTTATTCCAAGTCGGAGTGACGATGATTGATTTTAATTCTTTTTTCACTCGATAGAATTAACGATTTTGCCCTTTTTGTCTTTAACCCGACTCACCCGGATGAACCCGCCCGCCGGCAGAATTTCAATCCCCTTTTTCTCCAACTCGTCCACGAACAAATTCATTCCGAGCGAGTCCGAAGCGATATGGGAGGCGACCACGATATTGATGAAGGATTTAGCGGCTTCTTTGCGGTATTCTTCTGGCTGGTGCATGGAAATGATTGTCCCAATGCCGGCGTTGGCCAAGTGCGGATATATTTTCTGGGCTCCATCGGTGCCCCCGGTTATTTCCAGAGCTACCACTTTTCCGCAATGGTTCTTCGGACTGCCGGCAAACAATCTTGGTGGAACGCCCCTAAGGGCGGATTCTTGATATTCCGGAATTTCAAATAGCGCTTTAATGACGTCAGAAACGTATTCGAAGTTCTTTTTTTCAATCATTTCTTGCATGAAATTATAAACCAGGTTGTCGGTGGGGGTGTGGACATTCATAAGATTTACTTTCAGCAGACGGGCTGAATCGACCGGAAGATAATGGTTGGCCGCGTGAACCCCTCTTCGCACCACTTCGATTCTTTGGCGGATCATTCCCTCGATAATGTTGATAGGGACGCCAAAACGGGTGTACACATACATCTGCAGTTTCATAACTTCACCCAGCAAAGCCAAGCTTTTGCCGACCGGGTGATGGCTGATAACCAAATCCACACCCAGCTCCCTGCTGACCAGCAATTTCCCTTCCGTCGCGTCGATCGTTACCAAGACTTTTTTCACCTCTTTGTTTTTATCTCCAAAATGAAGATTGGTATCGGGGTAAGGGTTGGTCAGCTTTACTTGGGGAAAATATTTTTGCTCGCCCTTGGATAGGTGGTCATAATTATGTTTGATCCTCTCCAGCTGTTTATCGATTTCCTCCTGCGGGCGGGGGTCGGCCTCGCGGCCCATCTTGATCGCCAAATCAAATATTTCCTGAATTGTCATGATTATTTCTTTACTTGATTATATTCTAAATAACTTTTAATTAAATCGTCTAATTTTCCATCTAAAACTTCCTCAACATTGCTGACCGAGAAGCCGGTGCGGTGGTCTTTGACCAGGGTGTAGGGATGCAGGACGTAGGAGCGGATTTGGTGGCCAAAAGCGGCTTCCTTACGCTCGCCGCGCAGTTCCGTGATATTTTTCTGGCGCTCTTCTTCTTGCCGCTGGAACACTTTGGATTTGAGGATTTGCAGGGCGACTTGCTTGTTTTGCATCTGGCTGCGTTCATTTTGGCAGACTGCGGTGATATTGGTGGGGATATGGGTGATTCTGACGGCGGAAGAGGTGGTGTTCACGTGTTGTCCGCCCGGCCCGCCGGCGCGGAAGGTGTCGATTTTCAGGTCTTTTTCGTCGATCTCAATTTTTTTATCCGGAATAAGGGGCACGAGCTCCACTGACGCGAAAGAAGTTTCCCGGGTTTTGGCCACGTTGAATGGCGATAACCTGACCAATCGGTGCACTCCGTGCTCGCCTTTCAGATAACCGTAGGCGAAACTGCCTTTGACCTGAAGTTCAACGCTTTTTAGGCCGGCCTCTTTGCCGGGAGATCTATCGACAATGTTGGCCTCAAATCCTTTGTTTTCAAAATATTTCAGGTACATCCGGAGCAGCATTTCGGCCCAATCCTGGGCGTCGGTGCCGCCGGCGCCGGAGCGGATGGTCAGTACCGCGTCGCCGCGGTCGTATTCGCCGGAGAAAGTGAGATATACTTGCTTTTCTTTAAGCTTATTCAAGGCGGTATCAACATCTTTTTCCCATTGATCTAGATTTTTCTGATAATCCTCGTCTTTTTCTCCGATTGAAGCGATCAGCTCCTTTTCTTCTTTTAAACTACCAAGGCTATTCTGAATTTCTTCCCAGAATGCCAATTCATCCTCCTTGTTTTTTGTTTGCCCCAAAAGACTTTTGGCTTCTTCGGGATTTTGCCAAATATTCTCTTGGCTGGATTTTTCTTTTAATTCTGCCAGCTCCGTTTTAAGTTTCGCGAGATCAAAGATGGTGGGACAACTTATCCCAAAGCTGGATAAGCTCATCCCAGTTATTAATATCTTTTGTGGTGCTCATTGGACAAAAATTATTTGCCTACTTCGTCGATGGTGCCTTTCATATAGAAATCCTGCTCGTTTTTGCCGTCGTGCTTACCCTCGATGATTTCCTTGAAGCCCTTGATGGTGTCTTCGAGTTTCACGTATTTGCCCGGACGGCCGGTGAATTGTTCGGCCACCGAGAAAGGTTGGGACAAGAATTTTTGGATCTTACGGGCGCGGGCCACCAACTGTTTGTCTTCTTCGGAAAGTTCGTCCATTCCCAAAATGGCGATAATATCCTGCAAATCTTTATAGCGTTGGAGAATTCTTTGGACTTCGCGGGCAGTCTGATAGTGCTCCTCGCCGACTACCAAAGGATCCAAAATGGTGGAAGAAGAATCGAGCGGATCGACTGCCGGGTAAATCCCCAGCTCGGTGAGCGAGCGGGAAAGGGCCACCGTTGAGTCCAAGTGTCCGAAAGTGGTGGCCGGCGCCGGGTCGGTCATGTCGTCCGCCGGCACGTACACCGCCTGAATAGAGGTAATGGACCCTTTTTTGGTGGAAGTGATTCTCTCCTGCAGGGTGCCCATTTCCTCTGCCAAAGTTGGCTGATAGCCCACCGCCGATGGAATCCGGCCCAGCAAGGCGGACACTTCAGAACCGGCTTGGGTGAAACGGAAGATATTGTCAATAAACAGAAGGACGTCTTTTCCTTCTTCGTCGCGGAAATATTCGGCCATGGTGAGGCCGGTAAGTCCCACTCTTTGGCGCGATCCGGGCGGCTCATTCATTTGGCCGAAAACCAAGGTGGTTTGCTTCAGCACTCCCGAGTCTCTCATTTCACCGTAAAGGTCATTTCCTTCCCGGGTCCTTTCGCCCACCCCGGCAAAAACCGAGTAACCGCCGTGTTCGGAAGCAATATTGTGAATCAACTCCTGGATGATAACGGTTTTGCCCACTCCGGCGCCGCCGAACAGTCCCACTTTGCCGCCTTTCACGAAGGGACAGATCAGGTCAATGACTTTGATCCCGGTTTCAAAAATTTCCGTTTGGGTGGATTGGTCGGTAAACTTGGGCGCCTCCCGGTGAATAGGCATTATTTTTGTGTCAGTTAGCGCTTCTTTTCCGTCGAGCGGCTGACCGAGAATGTCAAACATGCGTCCCAAAGTTTTCTTTCCCACCGGAACGGAGATTGGCTGTCCGGTGTTTTCCACCTTTAGGCCCCTCTGCAATCCGTCGGTGGGGCCCATGGCGATGGTTCTCACCCGTCCGGCTCCCAAATGCTGGTTGACTTCCAACACCAGTTTTTCCCCTTGGTTCTTCACTTCCAAAGCGTTATAGATGGAAGGCAGTCTGCCTTTCTCGGCAAATTTTACGTCCACCACGGGGCCGATGACTTGAGTGACCTCGCCAGATTTTACTTCGGAAGCTTCCATGATTTTATATTAGGTTATTGAGTAAATTTCTAGACTCTTCGCGGTTTCTTCGGCCGGCAGCCGTTATGGGGAACCGGGGTGATGTCTTTGATCGAATTGATTGCCAGCCCCGCGTTGCCTAGGGCGCGAATCGATGCCTCGCGGCCGCCGCCCACTCCTTTAATGAATATCTCGATTTCTTTGATTCCATAGCGGGCGGTTTTCTCCACCACTTTTTGGGCCACCAGGGTGGCGGCAAACGGAGTGGCTTTCTTCGGCCCTTTGAAGCCCAACGAGCCGGAAGTGGACCAGCCCAGCACGTTGCCGCTGGTATCGCTCACGGTGATGGAGGTGTTATTGTAGGAGCACAAAATATAAGCGCGGGCTTTGGGGACGTGCCGCCGCTTGAAGCTCTTTTTCTTGGCTTTTGCGCTCAAATCAATTTTCTTTTCTTTTTTCGGCTCTTCAGCTTTTTTCTCCCCTTCACCGTCTTCCGGACGGGCAAGCTTTTTCACTTCAGCTTTTTCTTCCGACTTTTCCGCCGGTTCTTTCACTTCTTCTTCGATTTTTTTCTCTTCTTTGACTTCCTCTGCCATTCTCAATTGTTACTAATTACTATTTACTAATTACTATTTACTAATTACTAATTACTAATTACGTCTTATTTCTTCTCAACCTTGCGCTTTCCGCTGCCCATAGTGCGGCGGACGTTGCCCCGCACAGTGCGGGAATTGGTCTTGGTTTGCTGGCCCCGCACCGGCAAATGCTTGGAATGCCGGGCGCCGCGGTAGCTGCTGATTTCCTTCAAGCGCTTCACATTGGAGGTGACTTCATGCCGCAGCTCCCCCTCGGTCTTATATTTTTCAATCTCCGTCTTCAGCTGGTTGATTTCTTCCGGACCCAAATTTTTGGCTCTCGTGTTCTTATCGATTCCGGTATTGTCCAGGATGCGATTACTTAAAGACCGGCCGATACCATAGATATAGGTGAGGGCGATCTCAACTCTTTTGTTATCCGGGATGTTTACTCCAACGATTCGAGGCATATTTTCAGTTAATAAAGTTAAGAAATAAAATCCTAACCCTGCCGCTGTTTGTGGCGGGGGTTCTTCTTGCAAACGATATAGACTTTTTTCTTGCGGCGGACCACTTTACAGTCGCGGCAAATGGGTTTTACGGAAGCTTTGACTTTCATAATAAACAATAAAAAACTAGTTACTAACTATTTCTAGTTACTAGTTACGAGTTACTGATTACGAGTTACCCTACTTATAGTCTTCGCACAATTCTACCTTTTGTCAAGTCGTAGGGGCTCATCTCAACCATCACTTTGTCACCGGGGAGCAATTTTATGTAATGCACGCGCATCCGGCCGGAAATATGGGCCAAAATTTCATGGCCGTTTTCCAGTTTAACTTGAAAAGTGGCGTTGGGAAGCGCCTCTATGACTTCGCCCTCGAATTTTACGATCTCCTTTTCCATTATTGAAACTTGAGTTTCCTGAAAAAACAGCTTAAATTCTAATTATTAAGCTGTATCTTAGTTTACAGTCACTTTTCTAAATGTCAATAAATGCCGATATCCAAGCACTATAACCCTCAAGAGACCGAAGCCAAATGGCAAAAATTCTGGGAGAAAAAGAAAATTTTCCGTTTCAATCCCCGCGGAAAGGGCAAGATTTACTCCATCGACACTCCTCCGCCCTATATTAGCTCGGATCACCTGCATGTCGGGCACGCGATGAGCTATACCCAGGCGGAAGTGGTGGTGCGCTACCACCGGATGCTGGGTAAAAATGTCTTTTATCCGATGGGATTTGACGACAACGGCCTTCCCACCGAACGGCACTGTGAAAAAAAATTCAAAGTGGATAAAGCCAGGACATCGCGGAAAGACTTCGTCAAGCTGTGTCTCACCGAAACCAAAAGCGGCTCAAAAATTTATACCGACCTTTGGAAGTCGCTCGGATTGAGTGTCGATTGGTCGTTGCTCTATTCCACTATTGCCCCCAACGCCCAAAAAGTGTCCCAGTTGTCCTTTATTGATTTGTATAAAAAAGGAAGGATTTACCAGCAGTACGGCCCGATTTTCTGGTGTCCGTATTGCCAGACAGCCTTGGCCCAGGCTGACCTCGAAGACCGCGAAGAAGAAACGGTGATGTATGACATTGATTTTCAAGATGAGCGGGGCAAGCCCCTGACCATTTCCACCACCCGTCCGGAGTTGATTTTCGCCTGCGCCGCCCTGTACGTCAATCCGGCCGATAAGCGTTACAAAAATTTGATCGGGAAATACGCGATAGTCCCATTGGTGAACCGGAAAGTCGAAATCCGCTCCCATCAAACCGTGGAAAAGGACAAAGGAACCGGGTTGATGATGGTCTGCACCTGGGGGGACAGCGAAGATGTTGAGAAATGGCGGGAAGACAAGCTGGAAAACCATGTTATTTTCGATAAACGGGGATATTTGAACGATTTGGCGGGAAAATACCGGGGAATTAGAATCCGGGACGCCCGCAAGCCGGTGGTGGAAGATCTCAAAAAAATGGGTTTGGTGCGCGGCGAAAAGAAAATCACCCATACGTTGAATATTCACGAGCGTTGTAAAAACCCGATTGAATTTTACGCTTCCAACCAGTGGTTTATCAAGGTACTGGACATCAAGAAGGCTCTGCTCCGGCGGGGCAATGAGCTGAATTGGCATCCCCGGTCGATGAAAGTGCATTACGACAATTGGGTTGAGGGGCTCAAGTGGGATTGGTGTATTTCCCGCGACCGCTATTTCGGGGTGCCGTTCCCAGTCTGGCGCTGCGAGGATTGCGGTGAAATTATTTTGGCCGACCCCAAAAAATTGCCGGTGGATCCCCGCGAGGAAAAACCGCCGGTGGCAGTTTGCCCACAGTGCGACGGCAAAAAAATTGCCGGTGAAATGCAGATTATGGACACCTGGATGACTTCTTCGACCACTCCGCTGATCAATGCCCGTTGGGGAGATAAAAATAGTTTGATGAAAAAGATTTACCCGATGTCTTTGCGCGTCCAGGGCATGGAAATCATTAGAACCTGGCTTTTTTATACGGTGGTTAAGTCCCATTGGCACACCGATTCCCTTCCTTGGAAAGACGTGATGATCTCCGGACTGGGAACCGATCAAAAGGGCGAGAAAATGAGCAAATCACAGGGTAATTTTGTGAAAGCCGAAGAGGCGGTTTCCCGCTACGGCGCCGACGCTTTGCGCTGGTGGGCCTGCGGCACAACGCTGGGCATGAACGTCCGTTATTCCGAGGAAGACATCCGGGCGGGCGCCAAACTGCTCACCAAATTGTGGAATGTCAACCGCTTTGTGTGCTTAAACTGCCCCAAAAAAATTGCTAAGCCCAAGAAATTATTTCCGACTGATCAGTGGATATTGGCTTCAGCTCAAAATTTGATCCAATTTGTCACAGACAGTTTGAACAAATATGAATTCGGATTAGCGAAAATTGAGATTGAAAAATTTTTTTGGACTAAGTTTACCGACAATTACCTCGAGCTAATCAAAGGCCGCTTGTACGGCGATGATCTCGAAAAAAAGAAATCCGCTCAATACACGGTTTTGAATGTGCTCGATATTCTTATGCATCTGCTCGCTCCATATCTGCCATTTATTACCGAGGAAATATATCAGAGCTTTTTCAGAGGGGAGTATTATAGTGAAATCTCTATCCACCAAGGCAAATGGCCAAAAGTCAATAAAAATTGGGTAAACAATACTCTAGCAAGGAACGGCCTGGTTTTGTTGAAAGTGATTGAAGAAATTAGGCGTTATAAAGCTTCCGTGGGATTAAAATTAAGCGATGAACTCCCGAAATTGAAAATTACAGTTAACAACAAACTTGCGAAGGGGATTGTCCCATTTCAAACGGACATAAAAAACCTGGGCAGGATTGTTGATTTCAAAGTTGAGATAAACGATAGTTCGGGTACGGGTATTCACTTCGATTTTTCTGCTAACAAATAATAAACCCCAAGCGCCTCGGCCTGGGGTAAAATCCCGTTCATAGTAGATTGTTCAGCCTAATATCAACTTACCTGCCGCCAGGGATAGCTCATTCCTCGCCTTTATGTAGTGTAAGGCCGAGTTAACTATGCCCCAAAGGTCAGAATCTCGGATGTCTTTTCTCTCATGACTTTCGACCCATCCCTCCAGCTTTTCTGTCCTGTAAACCATTACCGGCTCCAAATCAGTGGCGGCGCTTCCTTTTCCTCTCTGGACAATCATTTCAATTTTTTCGTCCACAGGCGAAATCTCGACTACGATCTCCCACCTCTCATAATCGAATGAATATCCTCCCGGGGAAGCAACGCCATATTCATAGTAAGGTCCCTTGATGTAAACTTTCATCGTTGCTCCTTCCTTTTCAGGCCGCTTGCCTTTGGTATTGCCGGTGCTTAGTAGCGTTAAAAACGCAGACGTAGCAACGGTTATGCGCCCAACGGCGGTTGAAATCTGAAAATCCATCTTTCCGGCCCTGGTTGATCGCCAACCTGGCCAGCCGTCTTAACCTTCTCCTCCGGTAACGTCCGAAATATTTTTCCAGTTTCAATTCGCACCTCCCGCACCTCCATTTTGTGTTGCAATGAGCGTTCATGAGACCTTATCTTTTGTTTTCCCGGCGGTCAAGTGATTTTTTGCATTATATCGAGTAATTCCTCCTTCATTTCTCGATATACCGGTGGTTTTGAAAAGGGATAAGCCATAACGACCACTTTTTTCCCTTTTAATAAGTCGTTATTGGACTGTCTTTTCAGAATGGATCTGATTTGGCGTTTCAGCTTGTTGCGGTCAACCGCTTTTTTAAACACTTTTTTGCTGACCACAACGCCAATTTTGCATTCTTCGTTACGTCCACCCGCTGCCAGCACAACTAAACTGAAATTCTTGCCGCGGATCCGGCGGCCCTTTTTGAAGACTAAGTCAAAATCTTTACGATCCAGGCGATGTTGCTTGGGAAGCACGATAAAAATCAAAAATTAAATATCAAAATTAAAGTGACAGATAAAAAATTCAAAAATAGCATAGTTGAATTTTCCATTTTGAATTTTAATTTGTAATTTTGATTTTTGACGTTTGATGTCTAATTTTCAAGAATAGCCTTAATTCTCCTCACTCCGGCGCTAACCGCTTCTTCTTTAATAATCTTGAAGTGCCCCAATTCTCCCGTGTTCTTCACGTGCGGTCCGCCGCATATTTCCTTGCTGAACGGCTGACCGGGGTTGCCCGCCGTGAACACCTTTACTTTTTCACCGTAGCGGTTTTCGAAGACTCCCAACGCTCCGCCTTGAATGGCTTTTTCATAGGGTATTTCCTCGAATTCAACTGACAGCTTGCTCTTTATCGCGCCATTGACCATTTTCTCCACTTCACTTTTCTCTTTCTCGGTCATTTTGTCGCCATGGGAAAAATCAAACCGTAGCCGCTCCGGCGTTATATTGCTCCCTTTTTGCAATACGTGGTCGCCTAAAACCGCCCGCAGAGCCGCTTGCAATAAATGGGTGGCGGTGTGCAGCTTGGTGGTTTCATAGCTTACGTCCACCAAGCCCCCTTTGAATCGTTTTTCCGCCCCGTCCCGGGAAATCTGCTGGTGCTTTTTGAAGGCCTTTTCGAACCCCTTGACGTCAACCGTGAGGCCTTTTTCCTTGGCCAGTTCTTCGGTGAGTTCCAGGGGAAAACCGTAGGTGGAAAAAAGCCGGAAAGCATCATCCCCGCTGATTTCTTTATCCGAAATTTTCTCCCATTCCCGGAGCCCTTTTTCCAAAGCCTCATGGAACCGCCCCACTTCTTTCTTTAACTCTTCCAAAATAAAATTGAAATTCAATCCTAACTCCGGGTAAGCTTGTCCGTAATTCTCAACCACTGAGCGGGCCAGTTGCTCCAACACATTATTTGTCTTGGGATCAATTCCCAGTAATTTTTTGTAACGCAGCGCCCGGCGGATCAGGCGGCGCAAGACATAGCCTTTGCCCAGGTTGGAAGGTGTGACATGGGCATTGTCACCCATGATAAAAACCGCGGTGCGGACATGGTCGGCAATAATCCGCATGGCACGGGCGGTCTTGGGATCGCGGTCGTAGTCGATGCCGCTTGCCTGCTCCAAAATTTTTACGAGCGGCTTGAACAGGTCGGTTAAAAAGATGTCCGGATGGTCTTCCATCACCGCGCAAACCCTTTCCAAACCCATTCCGGTATCCACATTTTTCTGGGCCAGCTTTTCATATTTGCCTTCCACCCGCTGGCACTCCATAAAAACATTGTTCCAGATCTCCCAATAGTTGGTGTCGTTATATCCCGGCCTTTCCTTTTCTAAGTCCGGATCCGACTTTCCCCAGTAATAAAAAATTTCCGTGTCCGGTCCCTGCGGTCCGGGGTGCTTGCCGCCGGTCGGCCACCAATTGTCCTCCTTGCCCAACAGAAATATTTTGTAGGCCGGTTTGAGACCTTCTTGAGGATTATCCAGATTTTCTTCGCCATAAATCCGGGCGTCAATACCGTGCCGGGCGAATGATTCTTTCCAAAGAACGGCAGACTCCTCGTCTCTGGGTGAATCCTTGTCCCCAGAGAACACGCTCACGAAAATTTTCGCCGGGTCAATCCCTAATCCGAATTCTCCCGAGGTCAAAAATTCCAAACTCCAGCCGATCGATTCCTTTTTGAAATAATCCCCTAACGACCAATTGCCCAACATCTCAAAGAAGGTGACGTGGTTGGCGTCCCCCACTTCATCAATGTCGGTGAGTCGAACGCATTTTTGCACATCGGCCAAGCGGTTACCTTCCGGATGTTTTTCACCCAGCAAATAAGGCACCAGCGGCTGCATGCCGGCGGTGGTAAACAGCACGCTAGGGTCGTTTTCCGGCACAACCCCCGCCGAAGGCAAAATTGCATGCCCCCGGCGCTTGAAAAATTCCAAAAATTTTTGGCGGATTTCCGCACTCGATAATATCATAAAGACACTCTATCCTAACTTTATTTTAGCCACAAATAGGCCTAGACACTTTCCAGTCTTCTTTCGGAAGTGGTTTTATTTATAAAATTGCTCAAGAATTTTTTCTCCTGGTCATTCAAAGTAACCTGGCGCACTTTCATTTTAGCTTCCCCCAAGGCCTCTTCCCAGTGCCGGTCACGCTCCGCGTTCTTGGATTCATAGCCAAATTCGTAGACAATCTCCTTTATTCCCGCCCTCACCAGCAGTTTGGTGCACACGTAGCAGGGAAACATAGTCATATAAATGGTCCCACCATCAACGCTAACTCCCTTTTTGGCCGCCAAGGCAATCGCGTTGGCCTCGGCATGGATACTGCGGCAAAAATCATATTTGCCCGCGTCGGCCGCTCCAATACTCCGGCGGTAACACTGGCCTTCATCACTGCAGTGGGGAACCCCGGGCATCGAGCCGTTATAGCCGCTGGAAATGACCTGCCTATCCAATACAATCACGGCGCCTGCCGGCCGCGACAAACAAGTCGAGCGCGAAGCCGCCAGCTTCGCCAGAGCCATAAAATAAGCATCCCACGAAGGCCGGTCAATTTTTTTCATGATTTTAATTTAATTGTCATTCTGAACTTTTTTCAGGATTTTCCCCTTTCATTCTCTTGACTAATTCTTCATAAAGAGTCTTGAACGCTAAAGGCCTGTCTTTCCAAATTTCCTTATGGGTAACCTTCAATTGGGCAATTAATTCATCGTCCGTCATGTTTCTAAATTGCTCCGCTATTTCCCTGTCATCTTTGTCGGGGCTGATAGGGCTTATCCTATTGGCAAATTTTGTCAACTCGACCCACTTATCCTTTCCGACTTCGTCTTTTATCATGTTCTCGAGATGCACTCTGCGCAAGTATTGTTTAGCCTTTTCAGGATCGTAATCCCTTTGAGGAGCCCGTTTTTTCTCCGCTTCTTTCTGCGCTTTCTTTAATTTATAGTCGTCAAGGTAAACGACTTTATTGTCTGGCGGTTTTTCCATTTATCTGGTATAGGCAATTAAAATAATTGCGAAAAATACTATCAGCCACCCGATGCTCTGCAGCACAATCTTAAGAGCGGTTTTTCCCTTGCCGTTCATAAACAATAATGCCGGATAACCCAGCATAATTGAGGCGGAAATCAAAGCCGAAGTCACGAACAAAAGAATCATGATAATCCCAATCACCATCTCGCTTCCATTCGAAGGGCCGTCGAACAGATTTTTCATATTTTGCATAAAAGTGACCACCAGTGCCACATAGGCCACGAGCCCCGCCGCTTCCAAGGGTGGGATTAGTTTTTGGTTGATTTTCATTTTTTTCTTTAAAGCTTACTCTAAATCTGCCCCAAACTTTCATTTATATCAACTCATGGCAATTTTGCGCATGGCGGGCGGCATTTTTTCGATTGCGTAGCGCAGGGCGGTGCGGGGCATCCGGTCTTTACGCTCCGTGACGAACCGTAAAACCTCTTTTTGGTGTGCTTGCGACGCGGCTTTCAGCATCCAGCCGTAGCCCTTTTGCACCAGGTCGTCGGGGTCGAGCAGTAAAATGTCGGCAATTTCAAAAATATCTTTTAGAAACAATCCTTTTCGAGCCGGGACAATGAGGGTTACCGCCCCCGCCCGCTTCATCCAGCGATTCTTGGATTTTGCCCATTTCTTGAGCTCGTTTATTTTGTTGGGAAATTTCATGATGAAGTCGCCCACCGTATGGTTACAGAATGTATCGCATTTCGCCCAATTATCAACGTATTTGTCGATCCACTTTTCAAATATTTGTATGTCCCCAGGATCAAACTGCTCAACCATCTTCGGCAGCCAAATGCAAGGCGCGTTAAATTCTTCCTGATAACCGGAAGCAAAAAGCTCTTCGCATAAGGTAAAAATTCCTTGCTTATCCAAGTCTTTTACCTCTTGCCAGTATTTCTTGGCAATTGTATCAGCAACCGCCGTCTTCATCCCGTACGTCTTTATCCCTTCTTTAAAAAACCGTTGCGCGCTCTTCTTGATCTCCTCATCGGCGTTGGCCTTGAAATCAGCCCTGATTTTGTTAATTATATTTTCCATAACTCCATTCTGCAAAAATAATCCGATTCTGGCAATTTTAACAAAAACCCGCCGCTAAATGGCTTTATTGATGTGGGTTTGGGGGGATAAATTTTGTGTTGGCGGAAGCGGGAGGATTCGAACCTCCGATACCATTTCTGGTATACCTGTTTTCAAGACAGGCCCGTTCAACCGCTCCGGCACGCTTCCATGTAATATTTCTACTGCATTTAATGCAATAGGGCAAGGAGATTGACTGAAACGATAGTTTGTGTGAGGTTAGTTTTAACGGAGGAGAACCTACAAAATTTATGAAAGGAGGGTGAGAATATGCGCTTGAACATATGACTGGACTATGATGGAGTGAGGGTTCACTCCGGCCAGCACAAAGTTGACCTGATTGAAGATCTCTACGGAATCAAGGTTCCGCTGGAAAAATCAAGCGGGAAATATCTAACCGAAAACGTGTTTGGCACCAAGGAAAAATACTTGGAATTCGGAGCCGAGGCCTATGGATGGAAATACGGACTAAGAATAAAACCCGTTCCGTATTCTTTCTGCTACATCATGCAATTGGTCCACGACGGCCACGAAGTTTCATTTATCAGCTCCCGCAACGAGGAGCAGGTCTTGGTGGGTAAAGCGCTTTCAAAAAATATGTGTCTTGAACTCCGCCTTACCGGCGTGGGCTACGAAAAAAGCAAGGCCGAAGCCGTCTTGGAGCAAAATTGCGACGTGTTTATTGATGACGATTTTGAGAAACTCGTGCCTCTCGTCGGAATCGTAAAGAACCTTTTCCTATTCACCCAGGAATACAACAAGCACGTTGATGTTGGGGATGTCGCCAGGAGGGCGGATAGTTGGCCGGCGCTTTACCAGTGCATTCAAGAAATAAACGGATCGGTATAGGCGATCCGGGATCACTTTGAACTTCGGGCCCCAATCAGTTTGGTTGGGGTCTTTTATTTTACTTGGAAGATGGTGTATTCGCGGTTTTGGAAAACTTGTTTGAAGAGATCGGGTTGGGACTCAAGGTTTTGGAGGAATTCGGGGTGGTCGCTGGCGACAATCACCCATTTGGCGCGGAAGTCAGCCTTGATGCGGTCGAGGTTGCTGCTGACCGCGCCGGAGGAAATGCCGGCAAATTCCTGGTACAATTTTGGACTATGCTGGTTCATGAATTCCGGGTCGAGGCCGACGATATAATAGTCTTTGCGATTTAAATAGAAATAAAGAGGAAAAACATCCCAATCGTCGGTGAAAACGATGTCACCGGGATTGCTGTTATTTTTCAGGTAATCGTGGGCTTCGCGGGCCGCTTCCACGTTGAAATCCAGACTGGAAGCCGTGTCGTGCCAGGCCCGCTGCCATTGTGAGGCGGCGTAAACATAGCTTATCACTATGATAAGAACCAAAATGCCCGAAGCGTAAAACCAATTGACTTTCATGTTTTTCTTGGAAGACAAGGCGCTCCACAAATCTCCCAGCCATTCCTCAACCTGCCGGCCGGCGATCAGGATGCCTGACAGAATCGCGAAAAACGGCCAGTATTCCACGAAACGTTTGGATTTCCACTGCATCAGCAGCAGAAAAATGCTGAAGAAAAAGACCGTCCAGGTGATGCGGGAAATTTTGCGCTGGCGGTAAAGGGCGAATGTGATGGCGCCCAGCCAAATGGCCAGCGGCAAATAGGAAATCGTGAGCCAAAACCAGGTGTCATAAGGCGCCCATTCGCCGCCGACGTAATCTTTCGCGCCGATGCCCGTCTGGAGGATCTGGAGGTAAATCGATTGGATGTTGGCGGGAAAATAGGGGTTGATGACCAGTGAAAGGCCGGTGGCGACGATCGGCAGGACAATCAATTTGTAGTTGAACTTTTTTTTCAAAACCAAAGTCACCGCGCCATAGATTACCATCAGCACCACCAAAAACAAAAATCCACCGCCAGTGTAGAGCCAGCCGTATAAAAAGGCCAAGATTGTGAGCGCCAGCCAGCGCTTGTCAATCAAAAACCAGATTCCCAGCATCAAGAACAGCAAGGAAGGGGTGGGGTCGCGGATGAACGCCTGGCGGAAATAAAAGTCCGAGGGCTCGAGTAGAAGTGCGATGGCGGTGAAGGGCAGGGCCCAGGCGAATTTCAGTTTTCGCAGGATGACGTACAAAAAAGTGAAAATCAAAGCGAAGCAAAGAACAATGAAAATCTTGGGACCGGCGACCGAACCGAAGGTTTTTATGAAAGGTATGAGCAGTAAGTGAAAAAGCAGGTGGTTGTCGGTGAACTCTTTGTTGAGAGTGGTGAACTGGAGGTAAGGAAACTCGTGCGGCAGGCCGCTTTGGGCGATTTGTTCAGCCATGCCAACGTGATAGAAACTGTCGTAGCCCGAAAAGTATGGGTTGTTCGGGTTGAATTCCAAAGCGAAGAAGACGCTGAATACAACGATAAAAACCAAGGCAATCTCGATGTAGTATTGGGTAAATATGCTTTTCATGATTATTTTTGGCATTGCGGACACCAAAAAGTGGTCCGCTGGCCTTGTTTAAATGATTCCACCGTGCCGCCGCATTGGTTGGGGCAGGGCTGGCCTTTGCGCTGATAGACCTGGCGGATATTGCCGTAGCCGCCCGGCTTGCCTTCGGGGTCGCGAAAATCGCTGACGCTGGTACCGCGGGTGTCCACCGCCTTTTTGAGCACTGATTTTATGGCTTTAAATAAAGCGGTAATTTCTTTCTTGTTCAACGTGTTCATTTTTCGCTTGGGGTTCAGCTTGGCCGTGAATGGGATCTCGCTGGCGTAGATATTACCGATTCCGGCAATCAGGCTCTGGTCCATCAGGAATAATTTCAATGGCGTATTCTTTTTCTTCGAAATTAGGTTGGTAAGATATTTTTCAGAAAATTCCTTGCTGAAAGGTTCGACACCGATATCTTTAAAATTATTAACTAGTAACTTGTCAGTTATCGGTTCGTCCAGGTATCTTACGCGCCCGAATTTGCGGAGGTCGGAAAAAGCCAATTCTTCATTCTTGTCGAGCAAAAATTTGAAGTGGATATATTGGTTCACTTTTTCAAGCAGCGGGCTGCCTTCGGGAATATTTACCGGCCTAATCAGCAAATGGCCGGTCATTTTGAGATGAATCCAAAGGGT
>Ga0172371_10000910_pt1 | contig 46738 bp, 35 predicted proteins | sample Lak12m_FD_114543 | JGI IMG/M metagenome (GOLD analysis project Ga0172371, IMG submission 114543) | Freshwater microbial communities from Kabuno Bay, South-Kivu, Congo - kab_022012_12m | ecosystem: Environmental > Aquatic > Freshwater > Lake | place: Democratic Republic of the Congo: South-Kivu... | reverse complement strand
CTGGGCAAGACGCAGATCGGCTTTGATCGGCCGGGGGACATGGACCCTGACGACCGCAGCGGCTGGATGCGGCGGACCGAGACCCGGGACCTGGTCGAGTTCGGTTTCGAGCCCGAGTTCGCAGGCCGGTTGCCGGTGCGGGTAGCCCTGGGTGAGCTCACGGCCGCAGACCTGGAACAGATCCTGGGCAGTGCCGAGGAGTCCATCCTGAAGCAGTACCGCGAGGACCTGGCCGGCTACGGCATCGAGCTCGAGGTGACTCCCAAGGGCCTTCACGAGGTGGCCGTCCGGGCTCATGCCGAGGGCACCGGGGCCAGGGGGTTGATGACCATCCTGGAGAGGACGTTCCGCGATGCCAAGTTCGAGCTGCCTTCCGCCAGGGTGCGTCGGCTTGTGCTCACCGCCGAGTTGGTGCGCGAGCCCGCCCGGGTGGTGGCCGAGCTGGCGCGGCAGGGCGCCGCACGGACCCCTCCCGTACCCCCCGTACCGCCGCCCCAGGCAGGAGCTGCCCCGCCCGGCCCCGCGGCTCCCGATCCCGCGGCGCCCGAGGAATCGGGGCCCGATCCGCGTGATCTCGGGCCTGCCTATCTGGCTGACCAGGTCGGGTATACGGATGTCGACGTGGCCGCGGCGACGGCCGAGGCGGCGGTCTTCGCGGCCCTGTTCGCGCAGGAGCACGGCATCCAGGTCACCTTCACGCAGGCCGCCGTCGAGTTCCTGCTGCGCCTGGCCCGTGATCGCCGTGTCTCGGTACAGCAGGTGTGCCAGGGACGCTTCCGCAACCTTGGCCATGCCCTGCGGTTGCTGGAGCGCCACACCGGCCGCACGCAGTTCACCGTCACCCTGCCCATCGCCCGGGACCCTGACTACGAGCTGTCACGCCGGATCCGGGAGAGCACCGGCCGGGGGCGCGACTGATACCCCGTGGACGTCAGCCGTAGAGCCTTGCCGGACCGGCCGCGGCCACAGGGGCGAACGCCCCCGCGGCCATGCTCCCGCGGCCGCGGGACCGTGGGCGCTCCAGCCGGAAGACCGGGGATTGCGCGGCCGCAGGGCGCGGTACCGGCCAATGCTCTACGCCGGACGTGGAATCGGCATGGAGCCCTTCCGCGGCCCGTCGGAGAGCCACGGCCCGGGCCCTGGCCACGGCTTTCCGACAGACGTCGCCCTGGCATCACTCGCGCATGGCCTCGGCCCGGATCACGCTCTCTTCCAGGAAGAAACGCCAGTTGAGGATTTCCTGGCTGGAGGGCTCGACATTCTCATCGAACCCGGAGGATGGGCAGAGGATGAACCGGCGGCTGCGCCCAGCGGCCAGGGCTGCCGCGATCCGGGGCCGGAGAGAGTCCGGGGTCCCCGTCATCAGGTCATGGGTCTCGACGTTGCCCTCCAGCCCGATCCGGTCGCCGGCCCGGGCAAAGGCCTGTTCGAGGGTCATGTCTCCCATGGGGGGCGGTTCGATGGGGTTGAGGACGTCCACGCCCATCTGCACGAAGCGTTCCAGCACCGGCCCCATGCGGCCGTGGCAGTGGACCCAGACCCGCCCGCCGTTCTCGTGGATGAGGTCGATGAGCGGCTCGTCCAGGGCGGTGACGTAACGGTCGAAGTGGTTCGGCGACATGAGCGGCGGGATGCACAGCTCGGGTCCCACCCAGCCGTAGACACCCCGCACGCCGGCGGCCAGCGCCTTGCGGGTGTGGTCCAGGATGCGGGCGGCGAAGCAGGCCATGGCCTCCATCATCAGGGCCTCCGCCTCCCAGCTCCAGAGGGCGAAGTTCTCGGAGCCGATCAGCCGCTGGAGGCCATACATGGCATGGTCCAGACCGAACATGGCGATGCCCCGTTCCCCGACCTCGGCCGTGCGGCGCTGCCAGTCCCTGGCCGACACGGCGAACGGCTCGTAGGGCAGGGAGAGCAGTTTGCGGATGTCGTCCGGTTCCTTGAGGAAGTAGGTCTGGTGGTAGCCTGGGCGGTTGCCGGTACTGACCAGAAACACCTCCTCCAGGTCGCCGAGGGGGGTGTGGAGCGTGGTGACCTGCTCGATCCACTCCGGCGAACTGCCGGGCCGGCGGACCGACGAGGTGACCTCGCCGGCCTTCTGACCGGCATAGAGCGAGAAGGGGGACCCCGCGGAGAACACCAGGTCTGTCGTGCGCAGGGCCCGGTCGCGGATGGGCTCAAAGGCGATATGGCGGGGCCGGCGGGCGCTATCGCAGCCCCAGAGCTTGACCGCGGGCCGGTCGGGGGGCCTGCCGTCGAAGATGGCCTCAAGCCGTTCGCGTCCGGTCATCGCTCGCATGCGCGCGTACTCCCTTGGTGGAGACAGGGGTCAGAGCCCCGCTCGGATCTCCTGGCCCGCCGCGGAACCGGGCTTCTGGGCTGCCGCCCCGAGGGGCACCACGGCATACCGTAGCCCCGGGTCGGTGCGTGTTCATCGCGGGGTATTGCATTCTGCGGTAAGTGTCTGTATCGTCTGGTGCAGGTGTGAAGAAGGCATGAATGTGGGTGCGTCACGGCGCCAGTGAAGGCTTGGGCCACGGGGTCGCAGAGCAAGGCTCCCAAGGCGGAGCAAGGGGGACGACATGCGGACGCGTAGGGGCTTCACCCTGATCGAGCTGCTGGTCGTGATCGCCATCATCGCCATCCTGGCAGCTATGCTGTTGCCGGCGCTGGCCAAGGCGCGGGAGAAGGCGCGCACCATCTCCTGCGTCAACAACTGCAAGCAGATCGGGCTCGGCTTCGTGATGTACTCCCAGGACTACACCGACAGGCTGGCCATCTGTTGTTCGACCCGTCCCCGGACCGCCAACCAGAACCTGGATACGCAGCCCTACTGGCGCCCCGATAGCGTCGCCGCCACGGATGTACGCTACAACGGCTACCTGAGTGCCTACGTCGGCGACCGCAACAGTTGGTTCTGCCCTTCCGGGGGCCGCAAGGAGAGATCCTATGCCGCTTCGCGCCAGCTCCTGCAGAGCAACAACGGCTGCGACGGCCGGATGCTCGCCATCATACGCTACCCCAGTCAGCACGCCGAGTTTGGCGACGGCATCGGCTCGCGGGGCCTCTGCGGTGCGAACCGCAGCACCGCCTGCCAGGGCCGCTGGGGCTGGGGCGATGGCACCGCCGGCCAGCTTGCACTCTGGCAGGTCCATAACAACACGGCCAACATCGGTTTCGTGGACGGCCACGTCGAGACCAAGATCAACCCTGGCGCTTTTCCCACGGTGGCCACCCCCGAGTGCACGAAGATGTGGGGCAACCCCGCGACGCCCTGAGCTGGCGGAGATCCCTGGCGCTTTCCCGCGACCGCCGCTCGCGACCCGTGAGCGGCGGTCGTTCGCTTTTCCTGCCCCCTTCCCGCGGCATATTACCCGGGCACCCTGAAGACCGCCTCTGGAGGGCCAGGGGCGACAGCGACAAGGCGTGGCCATGACGGACCGACGTGAGTATGAGAGCCCCCTGGCGTCGCGCTACGCCAGCCGCGAGATGAACGAGAACTGGTCGCCGCAGCGGAAGTTCTCGACCTGGCGGCGGCTGTGGCTGAACCTGGCGCGGGCGGAGCAGGAACTGGGCCTGGCCATCTCGGACCGGCAGTTGGCCGAGATGGAGGCGCACCTGGACAATATCAACTTCGCGGTGGCCGAGGCCAAGGAGCGCGAGCTGCGGCACGACGTAATGGCGCACATCCATGCCTTCGGGGAGCAGTGCCCGACGGCGAGGCCCATCATCCACCTCGGCGCCACGAGCTGCTACGTCGGCGACAATGCCGATCTGATCCAGATGCGGGATGGCCTCTGCCTCCTGCGCGGCAAGCTGGTGGAGGTCCTGAAGCGGCTGCGGGGCTTTGCCGATCGGTACAAGGCGCTGCCCACGCTCGGCTTCACGCACTTTCAGGCGGCCCAGTTGACCACGGTGGGCAAGCGGGCCTGCCTGTGGCTCAACGATCTGCTGATGGACTTCCGCGAGGTCCAGCGGTGGGTGGAGGGGATGCCCTTCCGCGGGGCCAAAGGGACCACCGGTTCGCAGGCGAGTTTCCTGGAGCTGTTCGACGGCGATCACGGCAAGGTGGAAGCCCTCGACGCGCGGGTCACGCAACTGGCCGGCTTCCGGGCGGCCTTGCCGGTCTGTGGTCAGACGTACAGCCGCAAGGTGGACTACCAGGTGCTCAGTGTGCTGTCGGGCCTCGGCCAGTCGGCGGCCAAGATGTGCACGGACCTGCGCCTGCTGGCGCACCTCAAAGAGGTGGAGGAGCCCTTTGGCAGCAAGCAGGTGGGCTCCAGCGCCATGGCCTACAAACGCAACCCCATGCGCTGCGAGCGCGTGTGCTCTCTGGCGCGCTACCTGATCAGCCTTCCCGCCAACCCGGCGCAGACTCACGCCAGCCAGTGGTTCGAGCGCACGCTGGACGATTCCGCCAATCGGCGGCTGGTGCTTCCCGAGGCGTTCCTGACCGCCGATATCGTCCTTTCCACCCTCGCGGACATCAGCGGCGGACTGGTGGTCTGGCCCAAGGTCATCGAGCGGCACCTGCGCGAGGAGTTGCCGTTCATGGCGACGGAGGCCATTCTCATGGCCTGTGTCAAGGCGGGTGCCGACCGCCAGGATGTCCACGAGGCCATCCGCAGGCACTCGATGGAGGCCAGCCGCCGGGTCAAGGAGGAGGGGACCCCCAACGGTCTGCTGGACCTTCTCCGGGGCGATACCACCTTTGCGCCCGTGCACGGACAACTCGACCAGCTCATGGATCCGGCACGCTTCGTTGGGCGGTGCCCGCAGCAGGTCGACGCCTTCTTGGCGGCCGACGTGGACCCCCTCCTGGCGCGCTGGGGCGGGAACGCCGCACGCGTGGACGCGGTGACGGTGTAACCCCCGATGTTCACCGTCCTCAACGTCAGCTTTCTGGCGGTCCTGCGCATCGTGCTGGTGTGTGCTTCCGGCACCTGGTTGGCGCGGCGGGGGATCCTGGACCGGGCCTTCTGTCGGGCGCTCAGCCGGCTGATACTGCACCTGATGCTGCCGTGCCTGCTGATCAGCAAGCTGAGCCAGAGCGCCAGTGGCAGCAACCTGGTCCAGTGGGCGCTCCTGCCGCTTTCGGCGCTGCTCTACGTCGCCATCGGCTTTGGCGTGGGCATGGTCCTGGTGCGGGTCCTGCGTCCGCCGGCCGAACTGAAGCGGATCGCCACGGCGGCGATGGCCTTCGGGAACTCCGGCTACATTCCCTATCCCCTGGTGACGGCCCTGGCCGCCACCGCGCCGTTGTTCGCAGGGGACGCCGGGGCCGGGGACCGCGGGGTCGCCTACGTTTCCGTGTACCTGCTCTGCATGTCTCCGTGCCTGTGGGGGATCGGCTACCCGTACCTGTCGCATCAGCCGTTGCGCTCGCTGCGCCGGGAGCACATTCTCTCGCCGCCCATCATCAGTGCCCTGATCGGTCTTGCTCTCGGGGTGATCCCACCCTTGCGGGCCCTGGTCGTGGCGGATGGGGCCCCCCTGCGAGTCCTCATCGACGCCGCCGGGGTGGTGGGTGACGGCGTCATCCCCTGCGCGCTGATCGTTCTGGGCGGCAATCTGGCCGAGGCCCCGGCCGAGACCGGGGGCCTGCCGGTGCGCACCTACCTGGGGGTGGCGTGCGGGCGTCTGGTCCTGATGCCGCTCATCGGCTGCGGCTACGTGCTGCTGCTCAAATACCTGGGCGCCTTGCCGGCAGACCCCATGTTCACGCTGGTGCTGCTGATCGAGTCTGCGGTCCCAGCCGCCACCAACCTGATGGTGATGTCGCAGGTGCATGGCCGAAGCGAGACGGCCATGGCCTGGGTCCTGGTGGTCAACAACGTCCTGGCGATCATCACCCTCTCCCTGTTCGGCGGGCTCTTCCTATGGCTCCTGCCGAGGCTGTAGGCCGGCAGCCGGGTCTCGCGTGCCGGTCCTCCGGCGGCGGCCCCGGCCACCGGCGCTCTGGACGGTCCCCCGGGGTGTGCTACATTCCTGTTGCGCTGGGGGCGCAGCCCCTGAGGCCGCAACCGCCAAGGCCCGCCGCCGACGTGCGAGAGGTCCCTGGCGCAGAGCGGGCCTGCCGGGCCAAGGGTTGGTGCCAATGAAGGGGATGTGGTGATGTGGTTCGATCCGATGTACCTGGTGTTTGCCGTTCCGGGCTTTGTCCTGGCGCTGATGGCGTCGCTGTTTGTGCGGAGCCGTTTTGGGCACTACTCGCGGGTCCCCTCGGCCCGTGGGCTGACGGGAGCCGAGGCAGCCCAGGTCATGCTCAGTCGTGCCGGGGTTCGCGACGTGGCCATCGAGGTGACGAACGGTTTCCTGAGCGACCATTATGACCCCCTCAGTCGGACCCTGCGCCTGAGCCCAGGGGTCTATGGCAGCAACTCCCTGGCTGCCATCGGGGTCGCCTGCCACGAGGCCGGGCATGCCCTGCAGCATGCTCGAGGCTACGCCCTGCTGGGCCTGCGTTCCGCCCTGGTTCCCGCCACCAACATCGGCAGTGTCCTGTCCTACATCCTCATCAGCATCGGTTTCTTCCTGCACCGGCCCCAGTTCATCCTGCTGGGGGCGCTGTTCTTCTCTCTGGCGGTGGTGTTCTCGCTGGTGACCCTGCCCGTGGAGTGGGACGCCAGCGCTCGAGCCAAGGTCAGCATGGTCGAGACGGGCGTCGTCAGTCCTGGCGAGGCCGACGACGCGGCCAGGGTGCTGAACGCCGCCTTCATGACCTACGTGGCCTCGGCCGTCAACTCCCTGCTCATACTGCTGTACTACCTCATGCGTGCCGGGGTCTTCCGGCGCGACGACTGACCGGCGCGGCCAAGGAGATCGGGTTGCCATGAGCCGTCTTGCCTGTGCCTGGAAGGCCTTCTGGGCCATCCTGCGGTCGCCTGCGGCGGCGGCCGCCTGGGAAGCGGCCCGGCGGCCGGCTCCCGCGAAGGGCGCCGAAGAGAGGACGCCGGCTGGCGGCGGGGCCGCGCTCGCGCCGGCCTTCCCGGCAGACGCCGTTTTCACGCTGGTGTTGCTGCAGCGGGGCGGGCGCCTGGTGGACTTCCTGCAGGAGTCCCTCGACGGCTTCAGCGACGCGCAGGTCGGGGCCGCCGCGCGCCAGGTCCACGACGACTGCCGGCGGGTCCTGCAGCAGGTGTTTGGGGTCGAGCCGCTGCGGTCCGAGCCCGAAGGCACTCCGGTGACCCTGGAGGCGGGGTTCGATCCGCGGCAGGTCCGTCTGACGGGGAGAGCGACGTCGGCGCCGCCCTATGCTGGGGTCGTGAGACACCGGGGCTGGCGGGTGACACGCGTGGCCTTCCCGCAGCGGCACGAGAGCCTGGACCCGGCGGTTCTGTGTCCCGCGGAAGTGGAGGTCGGCTCCTGAGTGCCCCTTCGCATCACGGGCTCGGCCCGTGGTCGCTGACCCAGGGCCGGCGGGGAGCAGACAAAAGGACCCCGGCGGGCCGGGAAGGAGAGAGGGAGGAGGGAGGAGAGAACCCGCCGGGGTCGAACCCGATTCTCACTCTGTACGATAACAGACCACGGGACCGGAATAAGGTTCCACGCCGGGCGCGAAAACGGGCGCCTGGCAGGCCGTGTCGACGCCACCGGCCCCGCCGCGCACACCAGGAGATGCCATGGTCACCGCGTTCGTCCTGATCAGCGTCAGGGGCAAGCAGTTCCGCGAGACGGCGAGCCATCTGCTGCAGTTCCCCGGCATCACCGAACTGCACCTGGTGGCGGGGGAGTACGACATGGTCGCCGTGGTGCGGGTCTCCGGCAATGCCGAGCTGTCGCAGTTGATCACCCAGCGCATTGTGCAGGCGCCCGGGGTGGAGCGGACCAAGACGCTGATTGCGCTGGAGACCCATTCGCGCTTCGACTTGTGCTCACTTTTCGGGGTACCCTGAGAGCCATGGCGGCCATGACGGACAGCCAGACCGACAACCCGTGGCCGCGTGGGCGAGTGGGCTACGTGGCGTTGCTGGGTCGCCCCAACGCGGGCAAGTCGACGCTTCTGAACACCGTGTTGGGGCAGCACCTGGCCGCGGTGTCCGGCCAGCCACAGACCACCCGCCGCCGGCTCCTCGGGATCTACTGCGAGGCGCAGGCGCAGGTGTTATTTGTGGACGCTCCCGGGGTCCACCGCCCGGCCAACGAGCTGGGCCAGAGCATGCAGCGGGCGGTGGAGCGGGCCGTGGGGGAGGCCGATGCCGTGCTCTGCCTGGCAGACCCGACGCGGGAACCCGGAGAGGAGGATGGTGCGGTCGCCGCCCGCGCGGCGGCGGCGCGGGTGCCGGTCCTGCTGGCGCTGAACAAGTGCGATGTCGCCGCGGCCGACCGGATGGCCCGCACCGAAGCCTACTACCGCGAGCCGCTGCCGGCGGCGCCGTGTTTCCGCGTGTGTGCGCTCGACGCGGCCTCCCTGAAGCCCCTGATTGCCGCCCTCGTCCAGGCCCTGCCCGAAGGGCCGTTCCTCTACCCGCCTGACCAGGTCACCGACTGCTACGAGCGCGACATTGGGTCCGAGTTGATCCGGGAGGCCTGCCTGGAGCACCTCTCTCAGGAGGTCCCCCACGCGATCGCCGTGACCGTCGACGAGTGGGCGGACCAGCGCGTGCCGTACCGGGTCCAGGCCACGCTCCACGTCGAGCGCGACAGCCAGAAGCGCATCGTGGTGGGGCGGGGCGGCACCATGGTCAGCGCCATCCGTCAGTCGGCGGAAGCCAGGCTGGCCGAGCTCTGCGAGGGGCCGGTCCAGCTTCGTCTGTGGGTCAAGGTCAGCCCCGACTGGCGAGACCGGCCCGGGAGGCTGCGCGAGTTCAGGCTGCTGGAGTGAGAGGCGCCAGCAGGGCAGGGCGGTGAGGTCTCGTTCCGCGGCCGGCGACGGCCTGCCGGGTGCGAATGCCCCTTGTCCCTCTTGGCAAAGAGCCGCACGGCATGCCATATTGAAGACAGGTTTGGTTCATGCCCTTCTTTGGCCGCGCGACCGCTCTCCGGCGTGTGACCGGGATAGGGTATCGACTGAAGGCGATGGGTCTCCGACCTGAGTCAGGGAACATGGTGGGTGAGTGCGGGGTCACACGGGGCGGGTGTTCGACGGGTGGACGAGTGGGTTGATGGGTTGCGTACAGACAGAAGGCGTACGCAGCCGTGGTCTGCCTGACGGGGCACGTCAGGCAGGAGTGTGGTAAGGGTCGATCTGAGGTGGACGGAGGGTCAGAGGGGTCTGGAGCAGCCTCACACCGAGGCAGGCCCGGGATTCGTCCGTACGGAACCGCAGGTGGACAGTAGCAAGGGCACAGAAAAGGAGAGTATCGATGAGCAGGAAGGAATGGCTGAAGTCGTTCGGAGCTGCGGTTTCTGCGGCTGCACTGACGGTCCTGGCTGGGTGTTGCTCGTTGGACAAGCCGGCAGCGCCCGCGGCCAAGCCGGTCGCGGCCAAGCCCGCGCCGCTGCCTAGCACGGGCTGCCCGGTGGTCGGCCGTGACGGGGCCAACATCATCACCCGTCAGGCGATCCCCACCGGCGCCGAGGGCAGCAGCGTCCTGCTTCTCGAGAAGAGCGCGCCCGCCGAGGTGGCCGTCGGCCAGGAGTTCACCTACACCATCAAGGCAACCAACCTGACGCCCTGCGAACTGGACGAGGTGGTGGTCACGGACACCATCCCTCAGGGCATTGACTACAAGGGCTCTACCCCCACCGGCGTTCAGGCGGGCAACCTCATGACCTGGGACCTTGGCAGCATCCCGGGCAAGGGCTCCAAGACCATCAATATGAAAGCGGCTGCCACGGGCACCGGCGAGTTCACCAACTGCGTGCGCGCCACGTACAAGGAAAAGCTCTGCCTGACCATCAAGGCGGTCCAGCCGAAGCTGACCCTGGACAAGACGGCTCCGGCCGAGGTCCTGGTCTGCGATATCATCCCGGTGAAGTTGGTGGTGAAGAACCCCGGCACCGGCCCGGCTACGGGCGTGGTGGTCACGGACCCCCTGCCGGCTGGCCTGAAGACGGCCGACGGCAAGACCGAGGTGAAGTTTGACGTCGGTACCCTGAACCCCGGCGAGAGCAAGGAGTTCACCTTCAACGCCCAGGCAGCCAAGCCGGGCGCCTACGCCAACAAGGCCGTGGCCACGGCCAACGGCGGCCTGACCGACGATGCGGCGACGAACACGGTCGTGAAGCAGCCCGTGCTGACGATCGCCAAGACGGCGACCGAGATGGCCTATGAGGGCCGCCCGGTCAACTACCAGATCAAGGTCGGCAACAAGGGCGATGCGGCGGCGGCGGGCCTGGTGGTTGTCGACTCCCTGCCGGCGGGCGTGACCTTTGTCAGCGCCACGGACGGCGGCGCCTTTGCCAACGGCGTGGTGACCTGGAATCTCGGTTCGCTGGCGCCCAGTGCTGAGAAGACTCTCGGCATCACCGCCAAGGCCACGGCCCAGGGCAAGCAGTGCAACAAGGCCGAGGCCAAGGCCACCTGCGCCGAGCCGGTTTCGGCCACCGCCTGCACCGAGGTAAAGGGCGTTGCCGCCCTCCTGCTGGAAGTGATCGACATCTCCGACCCGATCGAGGTGAATGGCCAGGAGACCTACGTGATCACGGTCACCAACCAGGGCACCGCGGTCGACACCAACATCAAGATCAACTGCACGCTCGAGGACACCCAGAGCTACGTCAGCAGCTCCGGCGCCACGGCGGGCACTGCCACCGGTCAGAAGGTCGCCTTCGCCCCGCTGGCTTCCCTGGCCCCGAAGGCCAAGGCCGAGTGGCGCGTCGTCGTGAAGGCCCTCAAGGCCGGCGACATCCGCTTCGCGGTCCAGTTGGACAGCGACGTGCTCGAGCGCCCGGTGAACGAGACGGAATCGACGCACCAGTACTGATTCTGAACGCGACAGCGCGCGGGGGCCTGCACTGCGGGTCCCCGCGGCTGGCGAGTGATCCATGCATGGCGGCCGCACCTCTCGACGCTTGCGTCAATGGGGGTGCGGCCGTCGGCTTTTCGGAGGCTGGATTCGGTACGGGAGAGAGTCGATGGTTGGCGCGGAGGTCTGTGTATGAGGACCGTGTTCGACCGGTGGGCCATCGCTGGGCTTCTCCTCGCGGGGACGTGCTGGGCCGCCCCGGCCACGGGGGCTGCTGACACGCCGTCCTGGGTGGTCACGCGGCGGACGCTGCCGGGCGGTGCTCCCGGGGGGAGTGTCATCGACTTGGAGCAGGCCATGCCCCGCGAGGTACGCCAGGGCCAGCCCTTCGACTACCGACTGCGCGTCGCCAACGCTGCCGATTGCCCGGTCGCCGAGGTGGCTGTGGTGCAGCGCTTGCCGGCGGGGGTGAGGCTGTTGGCGTCGCATCCGCAGGCCGAGGTGGAGGAGGGTGTGGCCACGTGGCGTCTTGGCACCCTGGCGGTTGGGGAGTCGCGTCTGATCCAGGCCCGGGCGGTGACCGACGACCTTGGGGCGCTCACCTTCTGCTGCGACACGCTGTACCGCGCTCCCCTGTGTATGACGGTGGCGTCGGTTCGGCCCGAGCTTCTGCTTGGGCTTGACGTCCCCGCCGAGGGGACGCCCTGCGATGCGCTGCCCGTGAAGCTGTCGGTCCGCAACACGGGAACCGGGGCCTGCCATGATGTTCGCCTGCAATACCAGCTTCCCGAGGGCATGGCCGGTCCCGATGACCGGCGTGTCTACGCCTTCCAGGTTGGGACGTTGCCCCCCGGGGAGGCCCGGGCCACGCAGATCCTGGTCCGGCCGCTGCGCACGGGGACCTTCGGGCATCGGGCCCTGGCCGTGGCGGCGGACGGTCTGCGCTCGGATGCCAGCGCCGAAACGCAGGTCGTGGCGCCGGCCTTGACCGTGACCATGGGCGGGACCGATCAGCAGTTTGCGGGCCGCGATGTGCTCTACACCTTCACCGTGCGGAACGATGGCGATGCCGTCGCCCGCAACGTGCGGGTGGAGGACGTGCTGCCGGCCGGGGTCCGGGTCGTGAGGGTACGGCCTGAGGCCGTCTATGCGGCGGGGGCTGATCGGGTGACCTGGCGTCTGGAAGCCCTCCCCGCCGGGGCATCGGTAGACTTTGGCCTGACGGTACGGTCGGAAACCGCCGGCTCGCTGGCCAACCAGGTGACGGCCCGCGCCGACTGCGCCCAGGATGCAGGCGCAAGCCACACGTCCCGCGTCAATGGGGTCCCTGCTATCCTCCTCGAAGTCGTCGACCAGGATGACCCGATCGAGGTCGGCGGCCGCGATACCTATGTGATCACGGCCACCAACCAGGGCACCGCCTCCTGCACCAACCTGGTGGTGCAGTGCGTCCTGGAGGACTACGTGAGATACGCGGTCTCGGATGGCCCCTCCGTTGCCACGGTCAAGGGCCAGGAGGTCAGCTTCGCGCCTCTGCCCGTCCTGGAGCCCAAGGCGGTTGCCGCGTGGAAGGTGACCTGTGACGCGCTCAAGGCTGGCGATGCGCGCTTCCGCGTGCGGCTGACCGCTGACCAGCTCACGCGGCCGGTCGAGGAGACCGAGTCCACGCGCCTGTATTAGCGGAACTCCGCCCCAAACCGCCAAGAGCTCCCAGCGGTCTGGAGGCCGGGACCTCCGCATCCCGACGGCGGGTTACGGAGGACCCGCCCGCCAGGCGTTCCCGGCCTGGCCGGGAGCCTGCTCAACGGCGCAGGGGTCGCGTCATCAAGCCCCGCTACGGCCTGCCCCAGGTGGGGGTGTTCTTGAAGTACCAGTCGGTCAGGAGCGGGTACAGGACCTTGCCCTCCCGGTTGCGGTTCCCGCGGTACACGACGTGCCCGGCCTTCACGGCATCCTCCCACAGGGCCAGCGGGAAGTAGAACATGGACATCGCGTAGGGCTCCTGGAAGACCCACACGCCCTCGGCGTAGTCCGGGAAGTCCAGCAGGTTGTCCTCGAAGCGCACGTCCTCGTAGGTGGCGCGCAGGACCTGGAGCTTCAGGCCCAGCGGGCAGGACCGTTGCCCCTGCGCGTTGGTGTAGGCCCGGCCGGAGAGGGTGTTCTCGCGGATGTGGATGCCGCGCATGCGCACGGTCGACGGCAGGTCGCCGCCGAAGAGGGAGACCCCGCAGGTCCCCCAGGGCGCGTGCGGATGGGCTCCCGTGACGATCTCGTTGTGGGCAAACAGCACGGCCTCGTGCCGCGGGCATTGTACGGGCTTGGCGTCCTCTCCCACCAGGCACAGGGCCAGCCCCACGGTCACGCCCAGGAAGCGGTTATCGACAATGACCGTGTTCCGGTTCCACCAACTCATCACGAAAACCGCCGCGCCCTCGAAGTTCTCCACCCGGTTGCCGCGGATGGTCAGGCCGATGCAGTCGCCGTAGGTGATGCCGTTGAGCGGGCTCTGCTGGGTGGCCGGGTCGTAGACCTCGTCGCGGAGAGTGCAGTTCTCCACCAGGCCGCCATAGGCGGGCCACCAGTTGTTCTCGTTCTCGCCACCGTTGGCCGGATCGAAGGCGGGGTCCTTGCCGCTGGGCAGGATCCAGCTCAGGTCCTCGAAGTTGTTGGCACCGCCGAGGCAGATGTGGGTGATCTCGGCCACCTTCCCGCCCACGTCGGCGTTGTGGCCCGGGGCCGTGAAGTCCAGGTCACGGTACGTCGCTGCACGCCGGCAGCTCTGGGCGTCCTTGTAGACCAGGGACTGGTGGATGACGAAGCACTCGCGCGAGCTGCCGTTCTCGGGGTTGCGGCCTGTGCCGTAACTGCGGAAGCTCACCCGCTCAACGAGGGCGCCACCGCCGCGGATGCCGATGGCGTGGAGGGTGGTGTGTTTGTCCTGCCCGTCGAAGTTGCAGTCGATGGTCAGGTCGCGGATGACCACGTGTTCGGCGCTCTCGTAGAAGCCGCGGTTGCTGACCACGATGAAGTAGTTCTCGCTGGGTCCGTTGCCGTGCGGGTTGGTCCCGTCGAGGAGCCGGATGCGGGTCTGTTCGCGGCCCGCGCCGGCGATGTGGTAGTAGGGGCCCAGGTCGAGTGCGTGATACGTGGCGCCGGGGTGGTCCGCGTCGGGCTTGCCACGGACCCCGTAGGTCCTGGCCCGCAGCGTCACTCGCCCGTAGGCTGCCAGACAGGCGTTGATCGCGGCGTGATCATCGTGGGGAGAAGCGCTGTCGCCATCGCCATAGGCGCCGAACCACTCCGCGTAAGCGTCCTCCTCGTGGTCGACCAGGCGGAGGAACCGGCCCGGCGCCGCCGCTGGAGCCACGACGGCGCCACCGTCGGCGGGCAGCGCGGAGTCCGCAGTGTAGTGGAAGATCCCGCCGCCACCGTCCCCGGCCTGGCGGTAACCCTTGACGGCAAGCTGCATTCCGTTGTCGAGTCCCGAGGCGGCACACAGGTCCGCGACGGTCTCGACGGTGCGCAGCGCCGGTCCGGCCGGGGCCACCGCTGCCGGCACTTGCGCCCGCACTCCCAGGCCTACCGCCAGCATCACCCCGACCCCAGCGACCACCCGCCGGGGGAGACATGCCTCCGGCCACGGGCAGCGACCTTCGACCCATAGGCTGGCACTCATCGGCAGGGCAACCTCCTTCAGCCGCGTTACGTCACGCTGCATCGCGTCCCCCCAACATAGCGCCCGAGAGGCATAGCCCCCACCAAGAGGCCACCCGGGTGCGGCGTCGGGGTAGGCGCGGGGTGCCCGTACCGCGCCCTGGCCGCGAGGCGGCCATCCCATGCAGGGACGGCGCGCGGGGCGCGTCGGGGTAGGCGCGGGGTGCCCGTACCGCGCCCTGGCCGCGAGGCGGCTATCCCATGCAGAGACCGCGCGCGGGGCGCGTCGGGGCCAGGCACTGGCACCCCTGGCCCACGGGAGAGGCGACGGGCCACCGCCACCATGGCAAGCCACTCGGCCAGGCCGCCCCGCACGGCCTGCGCCTCGCCCTGGCGACGCCTGTCGTCTGCAGTCCGGCCGGCAGCAGAAGGCGGACGGCGCGACGACCTCGTGGCCCCCAGGCCAGGCGTCCATCACCAGGGAGCCGGGCAGGATGCGGTTGTCGGCGTCGAGGGGTAGGCCCGACCCGGTGCCGTGGGAATCTGTTTTAGGCAAGCAGGAGTCCGTGTGCGACAAAGGGCGCGAAATCGGCACGGTTGCTGGTGGCCAGGGCGGCGCTGGCAGCGATGGCGGTTCCGGCGATCATGGCGTCCACACGCAGGCGTCGAGCCCGACCAACGGCATTGAAGAGGCGGGCCGCTTCTCTGGCCTGGGGTTCACCGAAGACGACGATCTCACTGAGGAAAGCCCGCACGGTGGCGATCTGGGCAAGAGTCACTGGCCCGCAGAGGAACTCGAACCACGCGGGCATCGGAGTGATGAGTGACTCGCCAGCCTGCGTCCAGGCAACCAGGTCGCCGGCCTCAGATGTGCCTGCGGTGACGCCCTTGATAAGGTAGTTGGTGTCGAGGCAGATCATCGGCCTCGCCAGTGCTTGCGGTCTTCGCGGACCTCGGCCAGATAGGCCTCCGCCTCGGCGCGGTCCAGACCTTGGCCAGAGGCGTGGAGTTCCTTGAGCATGGCGATCGGGTCAGGCTTCGCGGGGGCGGCTGCCGATTCGGCCTGAGCCACGGCCCGACGGACGACTTCCGCCTGTGATACCTGCCAGATGGAGGCCAGGCGCTTGAGACGACCGGCGGTCGTACCATCGAGAGCGAAGGTCGTTCGGTGCGTCATCGTTTTCATGCCATAACTCATACCATCACTTCCCTGCGGTATCAAGGCAGGGGGTGCCCTTCCCTCTCCGGGGGCATCTGGGTCGGCCCTCGACTCCCGAAGCTGCTCTGGCGTTCTGAAGTCCCCCACTGGTGCCTGGCCATCTATAGGCCGCCACTGCCGTATGGACTTGCCCCCGCGGTTGCCAATGCCCAAGCGGGGTCGGGGTCTGCGTAAGCCAGTATCCTCGGGAGTCGTGTCTTCAGTTCCGCGGCTGCCCCTGGCCCAGGCGCGGGCCGTAGTGCGGCAGCGGCGTGCCCAACTCGTAGGCGCCCAGATCGGGGGCCTTGCCCGCGAAGCCGTCGTTGATCTCCGGCAGCACCTCGCCCGCGTCCACGGCCCCGGAACCCGCGGCCAGGCGCAGGTCCGGCGGCTCGGTGACCTCCGAGTTCGGGTCTCGCGGAGCGGTTGCTCCAGAGGCGAATAGCGTGGCCGTATCGACCACCACAACATGCCGATAGGCAGGGCATTTCGCCCTGACTTCGGCGGCGTTCGCATAACGTGTCTCGTTCCACTTCAGGAAACGCGCCCAGGGGCCCCCGCCGAAGCCATCCCAGTCGACGTCGCAGTCCTCCATGCGGGCCGTGCTCTCGAACGCGTAGGGGGCCTCGGTGCCGATGAACAGGTTGTTGCGGAAGAGGGCGTTACGGACCGGGGCGTTGGTCATCACGGCCAGGGGCATGCCCGCCTTGACGGCCGTGTTGTGGTAGGCCACGAACCCTGATGGACGGTTGTGCAACTTGAAGGGCGTGTAGACCTGGTTGAACAGGACGTTCCGCACGGCATACGCCGGTCCGCCGAGTACCGGTTGCGCCGAGATGCCGGTGAAGGTGTTCGTGATCCGGTTCAGGAAGCAGCGCGTGTTGCGTTCCGAGTAGTCCAGCTCGATGCCGTCATCGGTCATCACGGCGATATCGTTGTTGTGGATGTCGATAGCGGCGCAGCCTGGAGACGGGAAGGTATCGATGGCGTCGGCGAAGCCCCGGATGCGGTTGTAGCAGATGACCTGTCCGGTGCCGCTGACCTGGATGCCGCGGGCGTCTTCGATGCCCTTGCTTCGTGGCCAGGTCGACGGTCCCTCCAAGACATTGTCGGCAAGGAACAGTCCTGCCAGTGTGCCGGCATCGTTGCGGGTGGCGGTGATGCCGTAGTTCACGTCCCGGATGCGGCAGCCGCGCACGACGCAGCGGGCCGACTCGTGGAGCACGACCCCGTAGTCAGCGCCGCGGATGGTCAGGCCCTCGAACCAGACATCGTGGACGCCACAGGCGCTGACGGTCCGGCCCGCCGCCGCGGCGCCCTCCTTCCGGCTGTCGAGCAGGACGTCGCCGTCGCCGGCGGCGCGCCAGACGATGGGCCGCCCGGCCTCGCCCGAGCGGGTCACCTCGAACGTGCCCGGATAGCGTCCGGCATGGACGAGGAAAAGCGTGCCGGGCTGGGCCTCCGCCTGCGCCGCTGCCAGCCCCCGGAATGGCTCGGCCTCGGTGCCGGCGCCACCGCCATCTCCCGGGACGACGTGCCGCACGACCAGGTCTGCCGGAGCTAGCGGCTCCGCCAAGGTCCGAGCCCGCAGGACGCGCTCCTGAACGGGGCCACCCCCGTCGGCAAGCCGCAGGCGCAGCTCGTACTCGGTACCCGGCGTCAGGAAGAGGGCACTGCCCGCGAAGATCCGGCCGGACTCGGGAACCTCCACCAAGCTGGCGCCCTTGTCGTTCCGGTGCGCCCCGCGGGCCACCCGGAACAGCGGCAGGCAAGGCCGCCACTCGGTGGCCCCCACGGCCCGGCAGGCCAAGTCCACCCGGGCGTTGTCGTCGGCGTCGCCGTCGATCACCCAGTAGGCTCCCAGAGAGTGCAGCGTCGGCGGCTCCAGGACCGGTTCGCCCACGGGCCTTGCCGCATTGGCCTCTGCCACGCGTGCCGGCACTGGCCGACCTGCCGCCGTCAGCACCCGGGGCGAGGGCACCATGCCCGTGCCACGCTCATCGGGCAGAGCGATGCGCAGGTCAAAGGGCTTGGCGCTGGCCGCGTCCAGGACCTCGACTTCGCTGACGCACAGCGAGCGCCGGGCCGTGACTCGGAAGCGCACGTATCGCGCGGCCACCGGCTGCGGCAGCGTGAGCGGGTAGAGATGCGCTCCAAGGGACTCGTCATCCGGCAGCATGTGGTTGATAGGGATATCCTTACGGCGCAGGTTCAGGGGCACCTTCCCATGGCTCGCGTAGGCCTGGCCATCGGTCGACGTGAGGACCTCCACCCCGTCGCGAACCTCGCCGCGGAAGCCATCCCACCAGGGCCAGCCGCCACCGAGGTGGATGCGGACGGCGGCGCAGGTCTGCTCTGCGCCCAGGTCCACCGTGACCTCGGGGGTCATGCCATCGTCCCAGCCCAAGGCGTAACTGGGCCCGATGCCGCCGGCAAAGGGCGGTCCTACGACGCCGTCCGTCAGCTTGCGGCCCTCTGGATCGCCGGCGCCCCAGCGGTCGTTCGACGGGACGCTTACGGTGTACGGGCGGCCAAGCGCCAGGTTCCGGCCGTAGGTTACCCATTGCGGGAGCGTGCGTTCCCCGCCGGCGTCGACCCCGTCCGAGTAGCCCTCCTTCGTGTCGGGGACCGTTCCGGCGGGAGCGACGCGCAGGAAGCGCATGCGCGGATGATCCACCCCGCCGACGCAGACGGGGTACCGTGTCGGCCAGGTCGTCACGCGCTGGGTATGGCTGCGGTCGCGCAGGGCCCCGTCGTCAGCCACCTCGCTCCAGGCGAAGGTGACATCGAGCGGGTCCGGTCCCGGCTTGGACAACCGGTAGTTCGCCTCCATGCGTACGGCATAGAGGCTACAGGCTCCGGGACCCGCCTGCTGGCTCCGTAACACATAGCGCAGCAAAACGCTGCGCACACCACGAGGCGCCTCGACGGTCACCTCATGCAGCACGTCCCAGGGCATCTCCGTATCCGTGAGGGCATAGTCGGTGGCCCAGGTGGTGCCGTTGTCGAACGAGTGGCGGAACTCGATGCGCGAGCCGGGAGCGCGGTTGTAGAGCCGGCCGTGGGAGTGAACGTGCACCATCTCCCCGGGCGTGTCGAGCCGGAACTCGATCCAGGCGTCCTCCCCCGGGCGCGCGGCGTAGAGCGTGCCTTGGTAGCCCGGGTGCTCGGCCGCCGCCGCCACGTTCGACTCCGCCACCACGAGGGCCTTGTAGTGATCGGCGCGCAGGTCGGGCCAGAGGACCGTCGAACCATAGGGCTCGCCATTCCCGACGTAGACGGTGTTGCGGCCGAGGTCGAGCCGCGGGAGGGCCTTGGCGTTCACCATCGTGGTCGTCTCGAAGGCGATGGACCGCAGCACCGCGTCGCCGGCCGCGGCCTGCCCAAGGAGCGTTACCCGAACCAGCACCTCGTAGGCGCCGCTGACCAGCTCGGTGAGGCTGACCTCCGTCGGTCCTCCGCCGGCGGAGCGGTGTTCCCACACGGGGAGCCAGTGCAGACCCGCGGTGGTGCTGAAGGCTACCGTGCAACGGTCCGCGTCCGACCGCAGTTGGTCCGTGGCCCGGATCTTGAGGTGGGTGATGACGTTGGCCCCCTCGATGCGGAAGACGGCTTCGCCGGCCTTGCCCGCCGTGGTCGGTACGAGGCCCCCCTCGGGAAGCGGGGCCACCTCGCGAACGGCATCTGTCTCCGCCTCCAGGCTGGCTGCCGTCAGGCGCGGCGAGAAGGTGCGGACCCCGTTGCCGCGGATGAGGAAACGCTTGTCATCGGGGTCCGTTCCCCCGTTCGGCACGTAGTACTCCGCCGTATCGCCAAGCTTGACATAGTGGCGCGTGTAGACCTCTGTCTCGCGCAGGTTCAGGATGAAGCGATGACCGCGGTCCCAGTCGTAGTAGTAGGCGCGGTACTTCAGGCCGTTGGGGTTGAAGCAACGGTACTCCTCCTCCAGGCTGCGGGCGCAGTCCGCGCCGGTGAGGAAACCGTTGGCACTGGTGGCGGTCAGGCAGTGGTACCGGGCGACGTGACCCGGCTCGGCCCTGTCGCCCGAGGCCGGGCAGGCGCGCGTGGCGCCGATGTCGGCGACCCCGGCGAGGGTTACCCCGTCGCAGAGCGTGTAGAGGGCGGAGAGGCTGTTGTCGACCATGTGCCAGGCACCGCCGTACTCGACCTCGGCGACCGTATGGTTGGTGATGTCCCAGTACTTGGCGCGCAACCCCAGGGCATCCCAGAGCGAGCAGTTGATGCCGGAGACGGTGCTGCACATGGTGAAGCCATAGTCATTGAACTGCCGGATGGGATCGGTCAGGGCCAGGCCGTGCAGGACCATGGGCCGCATCTGGCGGCGGGCGATGTGGTTCCAGTAGAAGAGAGCCCAGACCTTCTCTGCGGGCGTTTGCCAGTTGGCGGTCGCGCTGTGCAGCAGGCTGTCCACGTCGCTGTAGTCGGGCGACGCGTCCGTCACTACCTTCAGGTTGTACACGCCGGCGCTCAGGGCCGCCGCCAGGCAGAGACCGACGGCGGCCGCCGTCCGCACGGTCCGCGAACGCGAACGCCGGGTCGCTGTCGGTGTGTGGGCCATTGAAACTCCTCCAGCAAGGACACCCCCGCCGGGCCTGCGGCAGACTCTCCGCCGGGAGCTCCCAGCGACTTGGAGGCGCGGATCTTCCGCCGTCGCCCCGCGGGCTATGGCGGGACAGGCCTTATCCGCGCGGCGGCTTGCGGAGAAGCCGCCCTCCAGGGGGTTCCCGGCCGGGCCGGGAACGGCTCTCAGACATGCCCATGGGGTGTCATCAGGCGTCGCTAGGCCCCGGATGGGGCACGCCAGTCCCGGTAGGGCCGCTTCGCCAGGCTGGCGTTCTGGTAGCGCGGGTCGCCGGACACCTCGACGCCAATCCACGCCGGGAACTGCACCGGCTCGTCAGGCCGTTCCAGCTCCACTTCCGCCATCACCAGGCCAGCGTTCTCGCCCAGGAACTCGTCCACTTCCCACGTATGCCCGGCGTGCTCGCGCAGATGCCGGCACTTCTCCACCCTGAGGGTGGGGCAGAAGGAATCCAGAAGCTCGTTCGCCTCGACCACGGGCAAGGGGTACTCGTACTCGGGTCGTGCCAGTCCCTGGGGCGGGCCCTTGATCGTCAGGTAGCCCTGATCTCCCATCACCCGCACCCTGATCGTGCAGTCAGGCCGTGCCAGCAGGTAGCCCTGCCGGCAACGCAGCCCCGGCGGGCCCTCGCGCCACCCCTCGCTGGAGACGAGGAACTTCCGCTCGATCTCGGTGCCCATGTTCGGCCTGTCTCCGGGCGCCGTCGACACCAGGAACGCCGAGTCAGAACTCAGGCGCCACGACACCTCGCACTATAGCCCCTGATCCATCGTTGCGGCGGCCGGCCATGGCGTGCCGCCGGCCCCCGTATATGGTAACCCCAGCCCTGACTGGAGACGCCACCAACGGAGGCCGACCATGTTCCGCCGAGAGTCGCTGCCGCTCACATCGGGCCTGCTGCCGGGGTTGCTCCTTGCCGGCTGCTGCTCGTCGGCCGTCGTGGCCGACGCCCGGTCCTCTGCCCAGACGCCCATCGCTCTGCACCCGGACAACCCGCACTATTTCCTCTGGCGCGGCCGGCCCACGGTGCTGGTCACCTCCGGAGAGCACTATGGCGCCGTGCTCAACCTGGACTTCGACTTCCAGCGCTATCTCGAGGCCCTGCAGGCGGACGGCCTGAACCACACCCGGACCTTCGCCGGGACCTACCGCGAGATCCCGGGCTCCTTCGGTATCACTGAGAACACCCTGGCACCCAAGCCATTGCGCTACCAATCCCCCTGGGCTCGCAGCGACCAGTCGGGCTACGTCGACGGCGGCAACCGCTTCGACCTGAGGCGCTGGGATGAGGCCTATTTCGAGCGCCTGCATGCCTTCATGGCCGCGGCGTCCGAAGCGGGGGTCGTGGTCGAGTTCAACCTCTTCTGCACCTTCTACGAGGACACGCTCTGGGCGGCCTGCCCCATGAGCGCGGCAGCCAATGTCAACGGCATCGGCGCCTGCCCGCGCACCGAGGCCCTGACCCTGCGGCACCCGGACCTGCTCGAGGTCCAGCTCGCCTTCGTCCGCAAGGTGGTCGGCGAGCTGGCGCCCTACGACAATCTCTATTACGAGGTCTGCAACGAGCCCTACTTCGCCGGGGTCAGCATGGAATGGCAGGCCCGCATCGTCGAGGAGATCGCGGCGGTCGAGGGCCCTCTGGGGCGCCGCCACCTCGTCTCCATGAACATCGCCAACGGCCGCCAGAAGGTCGACACGCCATACCCCGGCGTCCAGATCCTCAACTTCCATTACTGCGTGCCGCCCGACACCGTGGCTCTGAACTACGGCCTGGGGCGCGTCATCGGCGAGAATGAGACCGGCTTCCGCGGCCAGCACGACCTGCTCTACCGTAGCGAGGCCTGGGACTTCCTCCTGGCCGGAGGCGGGCTCTACAACAGTCTGGACTACTCGTTCACTGCCTCGCATCCGGACGGGACCCTCCGTGAGTACAGTTCCCCTGGGGGTGGCAGTCCGGACCTGCGCCGGCAGTTGGGCGTCCTGAAGCGCTTCCTCGACGGGCTCGACCTGGTGCGGATGACCCCCGAGCCGAACCTGGTGAAGCGGAGTGAACCGGCCCTGAGCGCATACGTGCTGGCCGCGCCCGAGGCGCAACGGGCAGGCTACCTCCATGTCCCGGTCCCAAACCAGCCCAAGGACTTCGGCGAGCTGTCGAAGGAGATCGCGGCAACCCTGACCCTGGCGCTGCCGACCGGGAGTTACCGCCTGGAGTGGGTCAGTCCCCTGACCGGCCAGACGGTCGCCAGCCAGGACCTCCAACACCCCGGCGGCGAGTGCGAGGTGCTCACCCCGCGGTTCGCGCTGGACCTGGCGTTCCGCCTGCAACCGCGCTAGTGAAGCTCCGCCTCAATCCGCCAGGAGCTCCCAGCGGTCTGGAGGCCGGGATCTCCGCATCCCGGCGGCGGGTTACGGCGGACCCGCCCTCCAGGCGTTCCCGGCTTGGCCGGGAACTTGCCTCAAGGCGTCATCAGCTCGAGTCTCAGGCCGCGCTGCCGGAAGACCTCGAAGTCCGTGTCACGCGTCACCCAGGTACACGCATGCTCGATGGCCAGGGCCGCATGCTGCGCGTCCGCCACCTGTTTCCCATGGCAGCCGCAGAGGCGGCAGAGCTCCGCCACCAAGGCCCAGTGCCGCAGGCCGGGCAGGACCCAGCAGCAACCGCGCTGCGCCACCAGGCTGTCGATGACCGCGAGCGCCTGCGGCAGCGGCGTCGGCCCGTTGGGGAACTGGGGATGCGTGACCACGCGCACGAACCCTACGGCAACCAGCGGCGAGAGCGCGAAGGGAGCCCCGCTCCCGACGACCGCCTCAAGACCGGCCCGGTAGACAGCGTGGTGGGCCTGGTCCGCACGGTGCGCGTAGACCAGGATATTGACATCGAAGAGCTTCATGGCGAGTATGGGGCGATGTCGTCGTCGGCCACCAGCCTGGCCAACTCGGCCGGCGACGTGTCCGTGGCGTCACCCTCGCCCCGGAAAACCGGCATGCGGAACCGGGAGGCCTGACGGGGCGCCGCGCCAGCCGTGAAGGTGGTCCGCAGCGCATCGTTCACCACCGCACTCAGGGTGGTATGCTTCTCGGCCGCCACGCGCTTGGCCACCATCACGAGTTCGTCATTGAGGATAAGGGTAGTTCGCATATCTATGCAACATACATATGCCAGAGCCTGGCTTCAACCCACCGCACGTTGCCGATCAGCGTGCATGGGTTCCGTGGCGGCCTACGGCCGTGTCAGCGTCACCGTCTCTCCCTCCAGCAGGTCCAGCACCCACTCCCGGCCTTCGCGCTGCACCCCGGCGCAGGGACCCTCGAGCCGGGCATCCCCCTCGGCCGGCCAGGCACAGAGCGCGACGGGATCGAGCCGCACCGTTGCGTCGGCGGTGGCAACGACGCGGGCCTGCTTCCCGTCCCAGCGGACCAGGACATTGGCCGCCGCCTTGGCCTCGAAGGCCAGCCCGGGCTCCGCGTGACGCAGGTTGCCCACGAAGCGGGCCCGGCGAGCCCGGAAGACATAGCCCGTGCCGATGCGGGTGTCGGCCTTCACCACCGTCAACTCGCCGCGGTCGCCGTCAGCCTCCAGCCAGTCGCGGAAGAAGCGCAATGCGTAGACCAGAGGCTTGGGGCGGGCGTTGGCGGTGCCGTCGGACCAGAACACCCCGTAACGGCCCTGGTCGATGTGCTGCGCGAGGGCGTCTGCCGGCATCCAGGAGCACTGTTGGCGCGAGAGTTCGAGGGGATGGTCGGTGAGGACCCACTTCATGCAACCGTCGAAGCCGTGGGCGTAGGCGTAGAGGTAGTGCAGGAACTCGCCGAGGCCGCTGGTGTGGAGGTCCAGCCAGCCATCCGGCAGCGCCAGGCCATTGGTGTAGCCGAACTCGCCCAGGGTGATCGGCCGGTCGGGCCAGACCAGGCGCAGGCGGTCGAGAGTGGTCAGGTCCTTCAGCACCCCCTCGTAGTCGGTCGGCGGCTGGTAGGCGTGGTACGATACGAAGTCCAGGCTTGCCGTGCCCGGCAGGCAGGCGAAGACGGTGTTGAAACCCACCGAGATGGGGTGCGCCGGATCCACCGCGCGGATGGCCGCCGTCTGCCAGCCGATCCACGCCGCGAAGACGCCCGATGTCGCGTCCAGGACCGGCCCCCACTCGCCATCGCGGGGCAGGGGACCACGGACGCCGGGGAAGGAGGTGAAGTCGCCCTCCCTCTGCAGCCCGGCCCAGGTCGTGCCCGGCCGGGGCCGGTCTCGGCAGCGCCGTGGCATAGGTATCCCATTGCCAGGCCCCGAGCTGCTTCAGGTCAGGCCGCACGCAGGGGCCGCCTGGGCCGGTGCCCGCCGTGATCGCCGAGGAGTGCTCGGGACGATTCGTGCCCCGCTTCCAGGCGCTTGGCTCGACGCTGGCGACATCGACCAGCAGCCCCGCCGCGGGGACCCCCCGCAGGGCGGCCTCGAACCCGGCCAGGTCCTGCCAGGCTTCGCGGACGCGGACGACCGGCCGCGAGAAGGCGAAGCCACCCAGCAGGACCAGGTGCCCGCCGGCCTGCAGGAAGGCCTCGACGCTGGCCCGCGCCCGGCCGGGGAACACGGGGCTGTGGGTGAGGACGAGCACGTCCACCTGGCCGCGGTTCAGCACGCCCGGGTCGGCCAACTGCACCGCGGCCAGGGGACGGACCGCGTGGCCGGCCTCTTCCATGACCTGGGTCAGCCCGGTCACCAGGCCCAGATCCAGCCCGGGCAGGTCATCGCGCAGGACCACCACCCGCAGGGGTGCCGCGTGGCTGCACGCGGCGACCGTCAGCAGTGGCAGCAGGCAGACCGACGTGCGCATGGACTGTTCTCTCCCGGCTGCTGGAGCCAAACTCCATCGCTGCTCCAAGGCGCGACGGCGGACGCGCACTGGGCCCTACGGAGCGGGCGCCGCCGGCGGTTGGGCCCCCGAGGGCGCCAGGACCAGGACTGCCGTGGCCGCCGAGCGCGGGTCGGCGCGTTCGCGCAGGGACTCGCGGATGGCCTCTGCACTGCGGGTCACACGACCGCTGAAGACCTCGCGGCCGGCCACCAGGACGCGCAGCGGCTGATCGAGGTCCAGCAGGGCGTCGGACAGCCGGAGTGTGAGGGCCGTGCCCAGTTCCCGGTCTAGCCGGATCACCTGGTCGCGGACCTCGGCGCTAAGGCAAGTGCCTGCACGGGCACCTTCCGGAGGCACGGCCAGCCAGTAGAAGCGCGGGTGGGTCACGTCGTCCTGCACCCAGACGACCCGGCGGGGCCAGGGGTTGCGCGTGTGTGCGGCCATCCAGGGGAGCGCCTCGGCGTCCCGGCGGTCCATCCAGTGGGGCATGCCCGGGTACACACGGGCGAAGTGCTCGTAGCCATCCCGGTCGGCTACCCGCAGGGCGTCGAGCTCGACCGCGCGGGCACTCACGATCCGGTTCCGGTCATAGGCCGCGTCGTCGGCCCCCACGAACAGCGCGAAGGGCACGGCGCGTAGAGGCAGCAGCGAGGCGTCGTTGGGGTGCCCCGCCATCATGGCCGCTGCCGCCCAGCGATCGGCCATGCGCGGCGCCAGTTGCCAGACACCGTCGCCACCGGCCGAGTAGCCCAGCACGAAGACACGGTCCGGGTCTACCCCACGCAGCACGATGTAGTCTTCGATGAGGCGGTCGAACAGGGGATCGATGTGGGGCTGATGCCAGAGGTCCCAGGTGTTCGTCGGGGCCCGTGGCGCCACGTAGATCCCCTCGGCCGGCTGGTAGAGCCCAACCTGGTTCCGCCACTGCGAGTCGTTCACCTCGGCGGTGGTGCCGCCGCCGCCGTGCAGGGAGATCCACAGGCTGTGTCCCGCGGCGGGCTCGTCGCCGAACACGCGCTCCTCCCAGCGCAGCGACAGGTCCCGCCAGGGGATCTGCCTGGCCTGCATCTCGGCGGCGCGCTCGGCCCGGAGTACCTCACGGCGTTCTGCCCAGAGCGCCGCCAGCGACTGCTCGGCCTGCTGGCGACTGAGGGCGGTCTCTGCCCCGCTGGCGGCGGCCAGGCCCAGCGTCAGCCAGAGCCACCGCCAGGCGAGCCAGCCCGTGGACCGCTGCCGCCATCCCGCATCGGCGGGCGTCTGCATGGCTGGGCGCCTCACTTCTGCCGCTTCAGGGGCCTGGCACACGGGGGTTGTCTGCGGCTTCGTCCACTCCCAGCAGGCGTCGGGCCGCGGCGCTGGCGGGCGGCCTGGCCAGAAGCTCCTTCAACCGGCCGACGCAGGCCAGTTGGCCCGCCTCCATGACCCCCACCCGGGTTGCCACCGCGCGGGCTTCGACGATGCTGTGGCAGACATGGATCGTGGTGACGCCGAAGCGCTGATGGCTCTGCTTGAGGACCTTGCACACGTCCTGGCGCGACGGTTCATCCAAGGCGCTGACCGGTTCGTCCAGGGCCAGCAGCCGCGGGCGTGCACAGAGCGCTCTGGCCAGGGCCACCTTCTGGCGCTCGCCGCCGCTCAGCGTCGTCACGCTGCGCTCCAGCAGAGGGCCAAGGCCCAGGGTCGAGGTGATGTCGGCCACCTCGGCCAGCGCCTGGGCAGGGCGCCGGCCTCGAGCCCAGGCCGCGAAGGTGATGTTGCCGGCTACCGTCAGGTGGGGGAAAAGGGCCGAGGTCTGCGGCACATAGCCCACCCCGCGGTCACGGGGGGGCGCCTGCGTCACCTCCGCATCCCCGAAGAGGATCCGTCCGGAGAGTGGCTGGGCGAGCCCGCACAGGGCCTTGACCAAGAGCGTCTTGCCGGAGCCGGTGGCACCCATGAGCACCAGGTACTCGCCGGCCTCGACGGCGAGGTCCAGAGGTCCCAGACGGAAGCCGCCCGCCTGGACCGAGAGGCCTTGCAGCGCCAGGCCCGTCATGGCCACCGCCTCCCGGGTGCCAGCGCATGCACCGCCAGCAGGGCCATCCCGGACAGGGCCAGCATCACCAGCGCCAGCGCCAGCGACACCTCGATATTGCCGACGCTCAGTTCGAGCCAGACGCAGGTTGGCATCACCTGCACCCGCGGCCCGGTCCCGACGAACGCCATGATCGGGGCGAACACCCCCAGGGCCCGGGCCCAGGCCAGCACGCCACCCGCCAGCAGGCCTGACCGCGCCAGCGGCAGCGTGACTCCCCGGAACGCCCGCCAGCGGCTGCACCCCAGGACCAGGGCCACATCCTCCAGCTCGCGGTCCACGTCATCAAAGGCCGCCTTCACGGCCCGGATGCAGTAAGGAACCGCCATGAGGAACTGGCAGAGGACGATGCCAAGCCCCGACACCAGCGACAGATCCACCGCCTTGAGGGCCTGCTTCACGGCCATCCCCACGCCGGTCCCGAAGAAGGCCAGGAGCGAGACTCCGATGACGACCGGCGGCACCACGACGGGCACGTCCACCAGGGTATCCAACAGGGCATGCCCGGAGAAACGCCACCGGCTCAGGACATAGCCCACGGAGATACCCACGCCGACGCTGAGCACCAGACTGCAAAGAGAGGTCCCCAGGCTCATGGCCACCGCGCGCCGGATGGCTGGCCGGGTCAGGCTCTCACGCAGTTCCGTCAGCGGCACGCCGTGCCCAACCAGGTACCAGGCATCGGCCGCCACCAGGACCACGATGAGCCCGGCGAGGCCCGCTGCCGCGACGGCGCAGGTCAGGGCGAACAGGTCCCAGCCTGCCGAAACCGGTCGCAGGGGCCCGCCGGTTTGCTTCCAGAACCGCAGCCGGCTCACTCGAGGCCTCCTTGAGGGGCATCCGCAGCCCGCAGTTCCGGCGGCAAGTCCACGAGATAGCCCCGGCGTCGCAGGATGCCCTGGGCCCCGGAGCTCACGCAGAAGCGCAGAAACTGGCGAGCCGCGGCAGCCTCCCGGGCATCGGTGAGGAGGGCCACCGTGACCCGCGACAGCAGGCCGGGATCCGCCGGAATGGGGACGACGTCGACCGTCCCGGCCAAGGCGGCGGCGGTTGCGTCCCAGACCACCGCGGCATCGACGTCGCCCAATCTCACCCAGACCCCGAGTTCGCTGACGGTGAGGCTGTACTTCGGGTCGATGGCCGCCGGATCGAGACCGGCCTGGCGCAGGACTCGGTCGGCCACCCGTCCGACCTGGCAGGTCTTGGGGTTCCCCAGGCCGAGGCGGAGTCCAGGCCGGCCGAGGTCCGCCACCGAGGTGACTCCCATGGGGTTTCCACCGGCCACGACGATGCAGGGCAGCAGATAGGCGATATCGACGGCCTCAGCCACGCGGCCCGTCCGGCGCTGGAGCTCGGATACGTACTCGCGGTCACCGGGCAGGAACAGGTCCGCCACCTCGGGCTGTTGTGCCCGCGTCAGGAGCAGGCCGCTACCGGCATACTCCGGGCGGACCACACAGCCGCTGTCCACGGTGAACGCCGGCAGCAACTCGTCCAGGGCCGGCTGCATGCCGGCGCCGGCAAGCAGAACCAGGCCGGCCTCCGCGCCCCCGGGGCGCTCCCGGCAGCCAACCGCCAAGCCGAGGAGCAGGGCGCTACCGAGAACGCCCAGCGCCAGCCCTGGACGGCGAGGGCCGCACCTCTGTGGCCCGGACCCGGCTACGCGCCGGGCCGGCCGAGCCAGCCCTGTGCTTGCCCTCCAACCCTGGGAGACAGGTCGTGTGCCTGGAGGGCAAGGGCAGGCCCCGCTGGCCAGCCGGGCCGGACCGCCGCCGCGGCGGGTGGAGAAGCCCCGGTTACCAGCCCCCACCCAGCGCGTCGGGAGCCACGCCGGCAGGGTCGCGGCCACGCCGCGCGGTGGCCTGCCTTCCGCGAGCGCCTGGGGCCCGTTCAGGCCGCGACCCCTGCCTGCCGGTACTGGCCAGCCTATCGGCACCGGTCAGCCTCCTGGCCGTTTCTCAGGGCCTGGGCACGGACTGCCCGCGGGCATACTCCTGGCGCGTATGCCGCGCGTCGACCGTGTAGCCATGCCGCCGGAAGAGGCCCTGCCGCTCTGGGGCCGCCACGAACGCCGCGAAGGCGGCGGCGCGCTCCCGCTGGGATGAGCAGGCCAGGGTCGAGAGGGTCACGCGCACCGGCATCTGGCGATACGTCTTGCCGGTGGCACTGGTGATCGTGTCCACGTAGGGCCGGGGCAACTGTGCGCTGATGGACACCGTGTCCAGCGCGTCCGCCCGCAAGGCCGCCACCGCATCCCAGACGATGGTCGCGTCGGCGTTCCCCATCTTCACCACGTTGGCGGCCTGGGACCCGCTCCGGTGTGTGTGGATCGTCTTCTTCTGGTTCAGCTCGGCGAAGTCGATGCCGGCGTTGCCGAAGATCGCCGGCAGCAGCCGCCCGATCGTCGAGTACTCGTAGTCGGTGAGGAACAGCTCCACGTCGGGCCGGGTCAGGTCTTTCAGTGACTGGATCGCCTTCGGGTTCCCCTTCGCCACCGCGATCACCGGCGTCAGCTCGGCCACGGTCCAGCCGTCGACCCCCAAACCGCGCTCCATCAGCATCTGCATGAAGGGGTCATGGCAGACATAGGCGTCGCCCTGCTTCTGCAACTCGATGGAGGCCAGGAGCGAGCCGGAGTCCCCGGTGTTCAGCTCGACCTTCTCTCCGGTGGCCTCGGTGTAGAGGCGCGCAATCTCCTCCATCACCGGCAGCATGGTCCCGCCCACGTGGCAGACCAACGGCGCAACCGCGGGGCGCGGCGCCCCTGGGCCCGGTGCCGGCTGAGCCTTGGCCGCCGGCCGCGGGGAACACCCCACGCCGAGGAGCAGTCCCCCAAACAGGGCCACCGTGACCGTTGCACACCGCCGCACCATAGAGGCTCTCCTGCGCTCTCCCTCAAGGCTACCGGGGACCTGCCCTGTGCCGTCCCGGGGCGGACTGTCCCCGTGCTTACGGACCGACCTCCCGGACGTCCTCGAGGTGGCCTCCGTCGCGGGTGCGGAAGCGCAGGCAGGCGCCCCATTCCCCGGCGCCCTGGATGACCTTGACCAGGACCGTGTTCTCCCCCTGACGCAGTTCGGCGTCAGCCTTGTCCTCGCCCGGTCGCACCGGACGCCAGACGACATGGCTATGGATGAGCTTGCCGTTCAGCCAGACACTCACCGCATCGTCGCTGCCGAGTTCCACCCGTGCCGGCTGGGCCTTCCCGGAGGCGACCCGCGCCCGCAGGTAGGCGACGCGGTGGTTGCCGCCTAGGAGCCTGCCAAGGTTGACGACGGGGACCCCGTCCGGCCCCGGGGAGACGGAGGCTGCCGACCACTGCACACCCTTGGCCTCGGCTTGCTCCGGCCCAAAGGCCACCGCCACCAGACCGGGACCCTCGGTGCCCGGCTGCTCGTAAGGTCCGGCCATCTCCCAGGTACTGATGTAGTCCTCGCCCGCTTCCAGCTTCCGCAGCGCCTCACGGGCAGGCGCTGCCACCGTCTCCGCGGTGGCAGGCGCCAGGGCCGTCAGGACGGACCGGCGCTGGGCCGGAGTGCCAGCACCGACGGCGACCAGGTCGGCGGCTGCCTGGAGAGTGGCCAGGTCCGCCGGCTGCGCCCTGATGTCCGCCAGGGTCAGGTCAAGGGCCGCCGGGGTGGCCATCGTGACCAGGTCATCCGCTGCTTTGCCCTCGCCGGTGCGGAAGCGCGCGCCGGCCGCCCAGCCGCCGCCAGCTTGCGTGACCTTGACCAGCAGCAGGTTCCAGCCAGGCTTGAGGGTGACATCCCGGACGTCCTGGCCCGGGGCGGGCGCGCGGTCCAGATCGGCGTCTACCACCACGGTGCCGTTCAACCAGACCTTACAGCCGTCATCGCTGCCGACCTCCAGCTTGGCCGGGCGCCCTGCCGCTGCCCGTACCCAGGTGCGCAGGTAGGCTGCCCGGTTACTGCCGCCGAGGATCTCGTCGATGGGCACATACCATGACTTCTCCGGGGCCGCGGACGCCCGCACGGCCACCCAGGCGACCGCCTCCGCAGGGGTGGTCTGCTCCGGGGGGAACGCCATGGCATGGAGCTCGGCGCGGCCCATCTTGTCGCCGACGTACGGCCCGGCGAGCAGCCAGTGTGTGAGGTACCCCTCGTAGCGGTCAATGTCAGCCAGCAGGTCGGCCGCACGTTTCCGGTCTGCCTCCGCGGGGGCAGCGGTGGCCACCCGCTCGAGGGCCGCTCGGCAGGGCTGAGGGTACTGCCAGCGCAGCCGTTCGCAGATGCCGTTGACGGCCACAGCAGCCTCCCCGGCCACCTCAGCCTGGTCCAGGCACTCCAGGGCCAGCGGCAGGGCGCCCGGATCAGCGACGTCCCCCAGGCCCGCCAAAACCAGTCTGCGGTCCTCCGGGCGTGGGGCCGCCTCCATGCCCGCCTTCAGCTTCGCCAGCCTGGCCGCAGCATCCAGGGCCGGCGCCTCGCGCACAATCCGCACGTAGCCCCGCAATGCCAGTACGCGCTGGACCGTCTCCGGAGCGGTCCGGACCAGTCCCAACAGGTCGTCGCAGGCGCCCGCGTCAGGCCATTCTGCGAGGGCTCGCACGGCGGCCTCTCGAAGGCCCGGGGTGGCGTCGCCCAGGGCCTCGCGGGCGGCCTTGAGCGCGGTCTGGCCGCCGACCCGACCGAGAGCGCGCAGCATCCAACCACGCCGGTCTGCCGGGGCCTTTTCCATAGCCGCAAAAATCTGGCCCGCAGGAACCTCCGCATCGGCCGCCCGGCGGGCTGCCAAGGCAATCGCCCGGGCCGCCTCGTCGCGCTCGTCGTCGTTCTGGGCGCCGGCGAGGCGCTCGAGTAGGGCAGGGACCTGGTCTTCGCCAGCCAGGCGGGCCAGGCCGCGCAAGGCCTCCTGCCGCACCTTGGAGTCACCATCGCCAGCGGCGACCGTGTGCAGGAACTCGACCGCGCGCGAACCGGGGCGCGTGGTCAGGGTCGTGATCAGCGCTCGCCTCCCTGCCGGGGACGCTCCCTGGCAGGCCCCGATCAGCGCCTCCTGGACTCCCTGCCCAGGGATCAGCGCCAGGGCATCCCTGGCCGCCTCGAGGGTTGCGCCGCCGGCGCTCGCGATGGCTCCCGCCAGGGCCGGCGCTCCCTGGGGATCGGCCAGCAGGCCCAGCCCATGGATGGCCGTCAGCCGTAGCTCCTCATCGGGGGCCGCGACCGCCGCCGCCAGGGCCGGTAGGACCCCGGCCACCCGGCTCTCGGCCAGAGCCTGGAGCAGGGACTTGGCCAGTTGCGGCGGAGCGTTCTGCAGGCGGGCAGTGATGGCCGGGATCACGTCGGCTGCCGGCAACAGCGCCAGCGCTTCCCGCGCCGCGCCCCGCATCTGGGGGTCGTTGTCACCCAGGGCCTCGATCAACCGCGGGATCTCCCCGACCCCACCGGCGCGTCCGATGCCGATGAGGGCAGCGTAGCAGGCTGGCGGCGGCGCCGGGCGCAGGCGCAGGTAGACCGCCAGCGCCGCTGGCCGGGCATCCTGTCCGCACAGGCGGTCCGCCAGCCGCAGGCAGGCGTCCGTGACGCTGGGGCGGGTGGCCTCGGGGCTCTTCGCCATGGCCTCCAGGAGGACCTCGACGTCGTCTTTGGCACCCATACAGGCCAGGCCTTCGAACGCCAGGCGGCGCACGTCCTCCGAAGCGGCCGACACCCGCCCACGGAAGCACGGCGCGTCGGCCTCGTCCCGCCGGTACAGCAGTGCCTGGAGCAGCGCCACCTGGGCCTGGGCCTCCGCGGCGCGATCGAGTTCCTGGCGCAGGACCGCCCCTGCCTGAGGCGCGGGGTTCCCGGCCAGGGCCCGGCGCGCCGCGTCGCGCACCAGGGGGTCGGCCTGTCGCAGGTGGGAGGCGAGGGTCGCCACCGCCTCGCCACGGCCGATCAGACCGGTCTCTTTCAGCAGGAACGCACGCGCGCAGGAGGCCAGCTCACCCGCCAGCAGGTCCACCATGGCCTCGCACACCGCCCGCCGTTCGGTTTCAGCTCCCGGCCGTGCCGCCAGCCAGCAACTGGCCTGGACCGACTGTTCGGCCTTCTGGCGAACCCCCAGGTCGTCGCTGGAGAGGTCCGGCAGGACCTCGGCAAGGCGTGAGGCGTAGTAGGCCTTGGCCCCGTCAGGGCCAGTTGCCCCAGGCGGGAGTTCCGAGGCCGGCATGGCAAGCGCGGCCGGTGCGGTGGCAACCTGGGCCGAGGAGACCCCGACCAGACCCAGCAGAATCCCGACGACCCACAGGCGAAGCGCCATGGCAGAGAGCCCCTTCTCTATCGTGCTTGAGCGTTGGACGTTGAGCGTTGTGACCCTTGACCCCTTGACCCCTTGACCCTTGGCCCTTGAGCTCCAGCCCTTGGCCGCTTCGTCTCCGGCTGTCGGCCCCAGGCCTTGCGTGCCCGCCGGGGTGCTTCAGCCCAGGCGCCAGGGGGCCCGCCGTGGCCGGTCCAGCCAGCGACTGGCCTCGGCATCGCCGACGATCTCCTCGCGCGCGGGGTCCCAGCGCAAAGGCCGTTTCAGCCAGTAGACGAGGTTGCCGAGGTGGCAGACCGTGACGGACCGGCAGCCGATCTCGACGTCACAGATGGGCCGTCGCCGCGACCGCACGCAGTCCAGGAAGTTGCCACGGTGGTCCCGGCTGTTGTAGAGGTGCACTTCGCCAGGCTGGGTCGGCGTCTTCATCAGGTCATCGGGCCAGGTCTTGAGGTGACCGCGGTTCACCTCGATCTTGCCATCGGTTCCCGTGAATAGCACGCCATCGCTGCCGCCGCCGTGGGTCAGCGTCACCCCGTTGGCGTAGACGTAGGTGAGCTTGGGCCGGTCCTGGCCCGCCGGCGGCAGCACCTCGATGGGACCGCTCTCGTCCATGTCCAGGCCCCACTGGGCGATGTCGAAATGGTGGGCCCCCCAGTCCGTCATGCCACCCCCCGAGTAGTCGCGAAAACTGCGCCAGTTGAAGGGGTGCAGCGACGAGTGGAACGGGCGCCAGGGCGCCGGCCCGAGCCAGCGGTCCCAGTCCAGCCCTTCCGGCACGGGTTCGGCGGGAAGATAGCAGTCTCCGGATGGCCCGCCCACGTTGGCGTTGATGGTCACCAGCTTGCCGATGCGGCCGCTGCGCACCATCTCGCAGGCGAAGCGGAACTCGGGCGAGGAGCGTTGCTGGCTGCCGGTCTGGAACACGCGGCCGTAGCGGCGGACCGCCGTGGCCATGGCCCGGGCCTCGCGGATGGTGAGGGACATCGGTTTCTCGCAGTAGATGTCCTTGCCGCTCTTGGCGGCCTCGATGGCCAGGATGGCGTGCCAGTGGTCGGGCGTGGCAATGCAGACCGCATCGATGTCGGTACGCGCCAGCAGGTCGCCGAAGTCCGCATACTCCTCACACCCTTGCCACTGGCCGCTCTCCTTCTGTCTGGCGTAGTGCTTCTCCACCGCCGCCCGCGTTTCGGCCCGGGCCTTGGCGTCCACATCGCACACGGCCACGACCTGGACCTCGCTGAACCCCATGAAGGCGCCGAGGTCCCCACGGCCCATGCCGCCGACCCCGATGAACCCCATGGTGATGCGGTCCGCGGCCGGCTTCGCGCCGTCCTGGCCGAGGACCCGTGCCGGTAGGATCAGTGGTGCCACCGCGGCTGCCGCGCCCGCACCGCGCAACACGTCACGGCGAGTCAGATGCGTCTTCGCTGCCATCGCACACGCGCTCCTTGGACGGGGCTTGGGGAACTGCGTTCTCGCGAAACCAAAGGATACACTGTCCAGCGCCGCGGTCAAACGGGAGCCGAGGAGTGGGGGTACTGGGTCGCTGGTATGCGGGGCGCCAGGCCCGCGGGCACCGCGGGTCCCGCGGTCGCGGGACAGACGCGGGACGCCCGTACCTCGGATCCGGCGCCACGCGCCCGGCACGACCCCAGTCCAGCGACCGTGTAGGACTGCGGCTCCGGCACGTCCTGGTCACACGCCCGCAGCGCGGTCGCGCGTCCAGACACCACCCGGCGCCACCGAGGCCGGCAGATCATCGCCGGCCTGCCTCAGCGCCCATGGCACAGATCTCATCCCCGGATTGCTTCCCCGGGGAGTGCTACGGCGCCGGGGCCGGAGCCGGGGCCGGGGCCGGGGCGGGTGGCACCGGGGGGGGGGGCGGCACGCGCTCGCCCCGGGCCTGGGCCCGGCGACCCTCGCCGCGGCCCTCGGCGCCCTGTCGAGCCCCGACCTCACGGTCGCGAGGCCGCTCACGCATCATCTCCCCCATGCGCTCGCCCAGTTCCGGACGCTCCGGGCGGGCCTCGTTCATGAACGCGAAGGCCGTCTTGGCCACGGACAATTCCACGGCGTTGAGCGTGCCCTCCTTATCGGTATCGAAGTACTTGAGGACGATCCCGTTCCGTTTCTGGATCTCGGCCATGAGGCGGGCCACGGCGGCCTGGGCCTCGGCGTCGCTGACGTCCAGGTTCCGGTCTGTATCCAGTTCCGCGGCCATGGGCGGGTAGGGGGCGTCGGGGTTGCTGGCCTTCCGTTCCCGCAGACGGTCGATCAGGCGGCGGCCCATGTCGACGCGCTTCTCGGCAGCGAGGCGGGCCTCGGTATCATCGATGATGCAATCGCCATTGGCGTCCGGGTCTTGGACGAGCACGGTCCGGGCCCGCTCACCGCGGCCACCCTCGCCCTGGAGGATGCGCTGGGTCATCACCTGCTGGGCCTCGGCCTCCTCCTCCGGACTGAGCTTCCAGTCGCCGTCCCTGTCCACCATGGCCGCGATCCCTGCCACGAAGCGGCCGGGGCCGCCGTTGCCGCGTTCCGCCATCTTGTTCTTGAGGGTGGTCTGTTCCTGGGCGTTCAGGGCTCCGTCGCCATCGGCATCGAACTGTTGCCGGGCCTGGTCGAGCTGGGTTTTCAGGGCGGCGATCCGCTGTTTGGCCGCCTGCTGTGCCTCTACCTCGTCGACCTTACCGTCGCCGTTGGTGTCCGCGTTTCCCATCAGACCGCCGCGCCGCGGGCCATCGCCGGCGGCTGGCGGCGGGCCCTGCGGCTGGGCCCTGAGGGCGGCGACGGCCGCCACGGCCGCCAGGGTGAGGATCCAGCGCTTCATTGAGGTACCTCCTGCGTTCGTCGTGGGGTGGCGCGGGACCACCCGTCTGCCGGTGCCTTCCATCGCCGGGGTCGATCCCCGGTGCTTCTGCCCAAACAGAACGGTCCCCGCTCCGGCCTATTGTGTGCCGGCCGGCCAAAAAGCAGCCTCGCCCAAGACGAAGGACCTTGCGATGGCCCGCGGCGCAGGGTATATGATGGATGCCTTGCGGTCCAACCACAGTCGAGGTCTGCGGCGGCCGGCCCGATGAGGCCGTGGACCGGTTCGCCGCCTCAGGTCATGCCGCAGCCGTTCTCATTGCTCGTCAAGCCCGCGTCCGCCGACTGCAACCTGCGCTGCTCGTACTGCTTCTACCTGGGCCACTGCGAGTACTACTCCGAGGTGCCGCGGCACCGCATGTCCGCCGAGGTCCTCGAGGCCATGGTCCGTGGCTACATGGCCACACCTCAGCCCACCTACCAGTTCGGTTGGCAGGGGGGCGAGCCGACCCTTCTCGGCGTGGACTTCTTCCGCCGCGTGGTGGAACTCCAACAGCGTTACGGCTCCAGCGCGGCCCGGCGTGCCGCCGGGTTGCCGGCGACGACGCCTCTGACCGGCGATGGCGGCGTCAGCGTGGCCAATGGCCTGCAGACCAACGCGACGCTGATCACCGACGACCTGGCCCGCCTCCTGGCAGAGTACCGGTTTCTGACCGGGGTCAGCCTCGACGGCCCCCAGTACCTGCATGACCGCTACCGCCTGACCGCCGACGGCCGCGGCTCCCACGCCGACGTCCTCACCGGCATCCGGCGCCTGGAGTCGCAGCGGGCCGAGTTCAACATCCTGGTGCTGGTCAGCGAGGCCAACGCCCGGGAGCCGGCCGCGGTGTACCACTACCTCTGCGACCATGGCTGGCTCTACCATCAGTACATTCCCTGCGTCGAGGTGGATCCACGGGGGGACCCGCTGCCGTTCTCGGTTGCGCCCGAGGCCTGGGGCGAGTTCCTCTGCGGGTTATTCGACGGCTGGTATGCGGCGGATACGCGGCGTGTGTCGATCCGGCTCTTCGACTCGGTGCTGGCTCTCCTGGTGGACGGCGCCCGGACGATCTGTCCCTTTGGCTCGAACTGCTGCCAGTACTTCGTGGTCGAATACAACGGCGATGTGTATCCCTGCGACTTCTTCGTCGAGCGTCCGCTCCGCCTGGGTAACGTCACGACGGACGCCTGGGATGGGCTGCAGCAGTCGCCCGTGTACCGCAGCTTCGGCGAGCAGAAGGCACACTGGCACCGCCGCTGCGACGACTGCCAATGGCAGTGGATCTGCCAAGGGGATTGCCTCAAACACCGCCTCTGCGCCGGGGGTGGCGACCCACGCCGCCTGAGCGCCCTGTGCGCCGGCTGGCAGCGGTTCTACGAGCATACCATGCCGCGCTTCCGCGCCCTGGCGGACCAGGTCGTCGAGGAACGGCGCCGGGCCGCCGCGAGCCAGGCGGTCCGGCGGCCGGCGCTCGAGCCCGGCCGCAATGACGCGTGTCCCTGCGGCAGCGGGCGCAAGTTCAAGCGGTGCTGTGGTCGGTGAAGAGGCCCCAGGGGGCTCTCTCAGGCGGGACGAGCACGACGGTGGAACGACCGACGGGTATGCGGGTGATGCTGGTCCTGGTGGCGGTGGGTCTCCTGACCCTCGCCGGCGGGGTCCTCCTCGTCGGGTGCCACCGCTGGCAACTCCACGTCCGTTCCGCTGCCTACGACCCCCTGATTCGCCAAGCGGCCCTGCGCCACGGGGTCCCCCCGAGCCTGGTCAAGGCCGTGATCTGGAAGGAGAGTCGCTACCGGGCCCGCTGCGTTGGTCGCGCCCATGAGATGGGCCTGATGCAGATCACCCCGGGGGCCGTGAGCGACTGGTGCGTCGCCTCCGGCCTGCCCCGGCCCAGCCGGGCCGCCTGCTTCGACCCCAGCCTCAACATCGAGATCGGGACCTGGTACCTCGCCCGGGCCCTGCGGACCTGGAAACAGTACCGCAGCGCCGATATCCTGGCCCTGGCCGAGTATAACGCCGGGGGCACCCGCGCCCGCAGTTGGGCCCCCGCCAACCCCCAGGTCGAACTCACCACCGCCGACGTTCGCCTTCCCAGTACCCGTGACTATATTGCTCAGGTAAGACGGAAATGGCATGACCTCGAACGTACACAATCAACACGCGGCTGACCGGCAGCTTACGGCTCTCCTTACCCTGCTTCAGGACGAGAACCAGGAGATCGCCTCCCTGGCCATGGAGCACCTCCTGAACCTCGGCCAGGTGGTCGACGATACCATCGCCGAGCATCAGGAATCGCACGACCCCCAGCTCCGCCAGCGCGTGCACCAGCTCAGTGCTATCCTGGCCCGGCGGCGGGCTCGTGAGGCCTTCATCGCGGCATTGAGCCAGGAGGACCTCTCCCTGTGGGATGGCATCGTCCAGATCCACAGCCTCTATGAGCCCATTCCCCGACGCGAAACGATCGAGGCGCGGGTCGACGAGATCGCCGCAGACCTCCAGCCCGGCGCCACGGTGACCCACCAGATCGCCGACCTGATGCGCGAACGGGAGTTCACCGTTCCCTCCGATGATATTCTTGACGTGGACCTCTTCCTGGTCAGCCGCGTCCTCGATACCCGGTACGGCCATGCTGCCCTGCTCTGTGTCCTGGCCAAGCGTATCGCGGCCGGGGCCGGCTGGAACGCCACCGTCTGCCTCCATGGCGGCCGGTTCTGCCTGATTGACCGGGACCATATCCTGCTCAAGCCCTCGGAAGGCTGGCAGTATGGCAAGATCGGTACCGAGGAGCGCATCCACCCCTGCTCGCGTAAGGACGTCCTGATGGCGGTCCTGGCCCAGCTCTTCATGGTGGCGCTCATCGACGGCCAGCTCAAGGACCTGCACCATTTCGGGACCATCCTCACGGCCCTGAACAGCCTGAGCGTGACCGCGCTGCCTTACCCCCTGGGTTCGACGCGCTGACGCGGTGACTCGCGCATGCCCCCGCCAGGACCTGCCGCAGGGCCCTACCGAATGCCCGCCGCCTTGGCGCCGCCCGCCGTCGGGGGCCTGCGCGCCTTCTCCCGCGCGCGCTGGGCCAGCGGACCCAGGAGCGCGTCCGGGGTGGCCAGGCCCCCCCGCCCAACCCCGATGCGGACCCCGGGAACATGGCTGCCGTGGTAGTCCGTCCCGCCGCTCTGCAGGAGCCCCAGGGCCTCCGCCGTCTCCCGCGCTACCCGCGTCTCGGTATCCCCATAGTCGGAGTAGTACACCTCCAGGCCATCCATGCCCAGAGGCACCAGCCGCGCCAGGACGCGACGCAATCGGGCCCCGGTGATGCTGTGGCTCATCATCGGGTGGGCCCAGATGCATACGGCCCCCGCCGCGGGGAGCACCGCCAGGGCCGTCTCGACCGGCGTGATCCGGCGACCGATGTAGGCCGGCTTGCCTCGACCCAGGTAACGGTCGAACGCGTCCCGGTGACCCTTGCAGTAGCCGCGTGCCACCAAGGCCTGGGCGAAGTGCGGCCGGCCCACCACCTCGCCCCCGGCCAACGCCTCGACCTCCCCCAGGACCACGGGACAACCCAGGCTGCACAGCCTCTCGACCATGCCCAGGTTGCGCCGGTGCCGGTCCTCGCGGATCTGCTCCAGGAGGCGCAGCAGGGCCGCGTCCGTGTGGTCTACCCACAGCCCGACCACGTGCAGAATCGCGCTGCCGTCCCCCTGGCAGGCAACCTCGACCCCTGGCACCACCTGTACCCGGCGTCCCCGCCCCGCCGCCAGGAAGCCGTCGACGCCGCTGACCGTGTCATGGTCGGTCAGGGCCACTGCCGTCAGCCCGGCCTCTTCCGCTAGAGCAACCAGCTCGGCAGGCGTCTGGGCCCCGTCCGAGCAGGTGCTATGGCAGTGCAGGTCAATCACGCCAAAAACCCGTATCGCCTTGATTTCGGGGCTCGCCCGGCGCATCTTGAATCAGGCATGACCCCCGTCGGTGCAGATGATACCCCCGCAAGCCGGGGTGTCCAGGCGGAGACCGCGAAACCATGAGACTGCGGATTGCCGAGGGCCAGGACATCGGCCGCATCCTCGCGCTTGGGCCTGACGGCGTGCGCATCGGACGCGGCCAGGACAATGACCTCGCCCTCCCCGAGGAAGGCGTCTCCCGCCGCCATTGCCATATCCGCCTTGCCGACGGCGTCTGGATCGTCGAGGACCTCAACAGCACCAACGGCGTGACCGTCAACGGCCAGCGCATCGGCGGGGTCTGCAACCTCGCCCACGGTGACCGCATCGGCGTCGGCAAACACCTGCTGATCGTCGAGGCGGATGCTGCGGTCGATGGCCCGGCCTCGCCCGAGGCGCTGACGCTTCCCCCGACCACCGTGCCGGCGCCGGCCCCATCGCCGCCGCTGGCCTTGCGCGCCGCCGTCACCCCGGAGGCCCCGGTCCCGGTCGCGACCGCCACTCGAGCCGAGCCCCTCTGGGACGATGCCGAACTGCCGCCGCGGCGGCGCATTCCCTGGGTGCGGCTGGGGCTCCTGGTGCTGCTGGTGGTGGTCATCGCCGTACTGGCCTTCCTGATCTTCGGCGGTTCGCCGGCTCCGGCCGCGGCCGGCACTCAGGCCGCCGGCACGACGACCCCCGGCGCCCCGGCCTCGGTCCCGAAAGAAGTCAGTGACGCCGAACTGGCCAGCCTGATCGCTGCCGAGGAGAAAGCCGGGCCGCGGACCGGGACCCCGACCCCCGCCACCCGTACCCCCGCGGACACCGCCGCGGCCACGCCACCCGCGGGGACCGCCCCCGAGGTCGAGGACGGCGCGCCCGTCGCCGAGACCGGTCGGGCGGTCGTCTCGGACCTGGTCTTCGTCGCCACGGACCCCCCGGGAGCCACGGTCCTGGTGGATGGCGCAGAGAAGGGCACTGCCCCCCTGCTGGTGCGCGACGTGGCCAGAGGCCGCCACCGCATCGTGCTGAAGCTGGCCGGATACGAGGACTTCGAACGGCAGATCCATGTCCCGGACTTGCTCCCGTCCCGGCCTTACGCCCTGCGCGCCCGGCCCGGGACCCTGTATGTCTCCAGTTCCGTCCCGGGGACCGCCATCTGGCGTGGCCCCCAGTTGCTGGGTGTGGCCCCCGTCCTGTTGCAGGACCTGCCGCCGGCCTCCTATGATCTCACCTTTGCCGCCCCGGGCTGCGAGCCGTTGCGCAAGGCGGTCACCCTGAGCGAGGTCAGCAGCGAGCGTGTGGACGTGGAGCCCAGACCCCTGCTCGGGGCCCTGGAGTTGACCACCCAGCCGGCAGGATGCGCCATCGCCCTCGAGGGTGGCCTCGTGGCGCTCAGCCAGCCCGCCGGCGACCAGGCCGTCACCTCGCTGCCCCTGCGCTTCGATCGCCTGTGCGCGGGGACGTACACCGTCACCGTCGAGCATCCCCTCGGCGGCAGCCGCACCGGCAGGCTGACCGTGAAGGCCGGCGAGACCGCCACCCAGATGGTCCACCTGTGGGTCCCGGACAGCCGTGTCACGCTGAACGACGGAACCGCCAAGACCGGCATGATCGTGGAGCGCAATGAGCAGGGCGACATCGTCCTGGAGGAGAGACCCCGCCAACTGCAGCGCTACCTGAAGCCTCAGGTGACCCAGACGGTCCCTCTTACCAAGGAGGAGACCACCGAGATCCTGAAGAAGGCAGGCCTCCTCCCGGCCCCCCGAACCGAGGCCAGGCCGGACGACAAGACCGACCCCAAAGACAAACGCCGGGAGGGGGCTGACCGCCGTGGGCCCGACGCCAAGGGCGCCGCCGAGGCCACTGCCCCCGAAGCCTGGGGAGATGCCCCTGCCGGCGACGCCAGGCCCGAACGCGCCGGCGCCGGCGATGGCGCCGAACCGTATACCGCCGCCAGGCTCCTCGACCTCCTGCGCGATGAACCCGGCATCGAGGTCATGCGCCGCCTCAAGGACCGCCGCATCACTCTCCGGGGTCGGCCCACCAGTCTCGGTAAGGACAAGGACACCGGGGATGCCTACCTGGCCTATGACCGGCGCCTTCGCTGCTACCTTGGCCGGGGCTACGACGAGCCGGCGCGGGAGGCGCTGCGCCAGGCCGTCGAAGCGGGGGCTGATCTGCTGGTCACCGGTGGCCAGGCCAGCCTGCGCGCCGAGGTGCTGGTGATCCGGGACTGCGAAGCCAAGCCGCTCCCCAAGGGCGAAGGCAAGTGAGACGCCTCAGCCGCCTGCAGCAGAGCGGCGCTCTCACGTGGCTGGCGGGTGTCTGGCGGCAACACCGCATCCCCTGCGCCACCTGCCCGGCGGTGCCCACGGCCCTGGTCCTTGCGGCCGGAATCCGCGCCGGTGTGGCCTGGAGCGAAGCACCTGCCGCGCCGTGGCAGGGCTTGGCGTGGTTGTTGCTTGGCGCGGCGGGGACCATGGCCGTCACGCCCTGGCGCGCCTGGCGCCTGGCGGTCCTGCCGGCAGGGGTCGCCCTGGCCGTCGTGCACCAGGTGGCCCCCTGGGACACCCTGGCAAGCCACCTGCCCCGGCCGGCCTGCCGCCTGACCCTTCGGGCCGTGGTCGCCGACGCGCTGTGCACCGGCGAGGCCCTTGATTTCCTGCCGCCCCCCGCGGCCGCGGTCGTCGCGGTCCGCAGCCTGCGCCTGCCAGGCCAGCCCCAGTGGCGCCCGGCCACCGGCAAGGTCCTCCTGCTCCTGCCGGAGTCATGCCGCGTGGCCTACGGCGATCACATCCTCGCTGAAGGCCTTGCCCTGCCCGCGGAGCAGCCCTCTTTCCCACACGCTTTCGACTACCGCACCTACCTGCGCCGTAGCGGGGTCCGCCACGCCATCCAGGCCGAACAGGTCCGCGTCCAGGGCCCCCCGGTCGGCCTCAGGCGTGCCGTCCGCCGACTGCTGGACTGCCGGGACCTGCTGGCCGACCGCCTTGTCGCCCAGGTCCCGTCCGCAGAGAACGCCGGCATCCTCCTGGCGATGACCTTCGGCTTCCGCCAGACCCTCCCTGCTGCCACCCGCGACGCGTTCCTGCGCAGCGGCGCCATCCATGTGTTCTCCGTCTCCGGCCTGCACGTGGTGATCGTCGCCACGGTCCTGGGCTCAACCTTGCTGATGACCGGGATGCCCTACCGCTGGCGCTACGCCATGCTGCCTCTGCTGCTGGGGGCCTACGTGGTCATGGCCGGCAGCGCTCCCTCGGCGATCCGCGCCTGGCTCATGGTCAGCATCGTCTGCCTGGCGCGAGCCCGCCTCCTGGCCTTCTCGCCCCTCAATAGCATCGCCCTGGCGGCTGTTGCGCTCCTGGTCTGGAACCCCCTCGAGCTGCTTCAGGCCGGCTTCCTCTACTCGTTCACGACCGTGAGCGTGCTGGTGCTTGGCTGGTCCCTGGTGAACGACGTCAGCAGCGATCTCACCGAGCGTGCCCGCTGGCTGCCCCGCGCCCTGCGCCCCCGCCGGTGGCTGCGGGCAACCCGGAACCTCCTCCGGGCCCTGGGCACTGGACTCCTGGCCTGGTTCGGCGGCGCCGGGCTCATGCTCTACCTCAGTGGCCTGGTGGTCCCCGCGGCCCTGCCCGTGAACCTGGTCCTGGTGCTGGTGGCGAACCTGCTGCTGGTCCTGGCCATCCCCAAGATGCTCCTGGCCTGCCTGCCCGTGGCGTTGCCCGATATTGTGGCGGGCCGCCTGATGGGGATTGCCATCGACTTCCTGGAAATGCTGGTGCAGTTCGGCAGTATGCCGGCGGGAAGCTGGGCTGTTCCCGTGCCCCCCGTGGCCCTGGTGGCGGTCTACCACCTGGCCCTGTTCGCGGTCTTCCTGCCCCGTCTCTCCGGCTCCTGGCGCCTGGGTTCCCTCGGCCTGGCGACCCTGGCCCTGGCGGCCGCTACCTGGCTGCCCTGGCAGACGCCTTGCACCGCCCTGATCTGGGGGGGCGATTGCGAGGTGCCGGTCATCGTCATGGAACGCCACGATGGCCTGCCGCCCATCGTCGTGCACAGCGGCACGACCGAAGCCCATCGCGTCCTCGTGAACTGGCTCCAGCGCCGCGGCTACCGCCAGGTCGATGCCCTGATCTTCGCCATGGACTCCCGACGGGCTTCCGAGACCGCCCCCCAGGCCGCCCGGCGCCTGCAAGCCGCCACCGTGGTCCTGCCCGGCGAACCCCGCCCCGGAAGCAGCCTGTACCGTGCCTGGCAGGCCCAACAGGTCAGGGGAGCCCGCGTCCGCTTCCTGAAACCCCTGGCCGACAGCCCCGGTACCCTCCACACGGCCTGGCCCGGCGGTACGGTCACCCTCGTGGTCGCCGGCGAGAGCCGCCGGCTCGTGGTCGTTGCCCAGGGCCAGGGCCCTCCCCAGACCCTCACCATCGAGCGCCAGGAGTCCGGCCGTTGCCGGATCGACCTCAGCCAGCCCGGGCTGCCCCCCCGGACCCTCGAGGTCATCCCCACCTTCCACCGCCGCGTCATTCCTATCGCTGCCGGCCCCTCTCTGGCCGCGCCCGTCCTCGCTGCGACTCCCTGACGTGCCCCCACCGGCACCAGGCTTGATTCAACCCGCCTGCCGGCCATATTGCGTAGGACCCCCCTGGACCGCCCCCTGCCCCAAGGCGCACGGGCCCGTAGCTCAGTCGGTTAGAGCAGGCGACTCATAATCGCCTGGTCGCTGGTTCGAATCCAGCCGGGCCCACCACCATTAAACAGCAAATTACAAAGGCTTTATGGCTCAGATGCTACAGGTATTATGGCATCTTTGAAGACGGGCAGAACAGCGCCCTATGGGCGCGGGAACAAGGCTGAACTGTCACGTTGCTGTCACTTGGCGCCCAAGGCTGAGACCGCGGTGGGCGACTGGCGGGCCTACGGGCGCTGTGGCGTAGGTTCGGCGGGACCCATGCGGCGCGTCCGCCGCCGAGGCCGCTACGGGGCCCTCGGCTCTTGACTCCACCACCCCCGGGCGTTACCGTCAGATCGTCGGGAGCGGCGGCTGCGGATTACCGGACGCCCATCGTAGCCGGCACATCCCCCTCATGCGGCGGTCCGGGGACCGAGGGCCGGCGAGGCGAGTGCGCGGTGTTGCCGTGCCCAGCGGGCAGTGGCTGCCGCGCGGGCGCTGGCACGGCGTTGCGCGGCGGTCTGAGACGGTGGCGTTTCCAGTCGCGGCCCACGGGTCACCGCCGGGTGCACTGCGGGCCAGGGCACGCCGGCGCATGCACCTCAACAGTTCACTACCGGTGCAATACGAAGTTCGGCCGAGCCACTCATGAGGCTTGAGATCGATGGACTGCCATGGCTGGCCGTTGTGGTGAACGGGAGAGGCCCCTATGCGTTCGGAGTGGACACCGGGTACCTGGGCCTCTGCCTGTCTGCTGACGTGGCCGCTGAGCTGGGTCTGCCCATGGACGCCCAGGCCGTGGCCCACGGGGCGGCCGACGCGCGGGTGTGTCACCACGGCCGCGTCGAGAGCATCCGCGTCGGCAAGAGACGCGCGGCGACCATGCCGGTGATCGTCATGGACTGCAGCCACGCCAGTGAGAACGCCGGGGCCGAGATCCACGGGTACCTGGGGTCTGACTTTCTGAAGGGGACCGCCGTCACGATCAACGTCCTCGACTTGGTTCTGAGCCTGACTGACGATGGTGCGACACCCGCTGATGTCGAGGACGGAAAGCGGCCAAGCCAGCCCGGCTCTGCGGACTCCGCTACGCACTGCTCCTCGCCGCTGCTCTGCCTGTGCGTGCTCCGCCCGCGGAGTCCGGACGGACCCTGGTATGCGGGGAACCAACTCCCCCGCGCGCGTGTCCAGAATAGTACCCGGACCAGAGGCCACCGCCGGACTGACAGGGACCCCCGGCCTTACGCCCACCGGCTCCAGGGCACCGCGTATCCTCCGCAAGGGGAAGCATGAAGAAGTGCCCGTTCTGCGCTGAGCAGATCCAGGACGAAGCCATCAAGTGCAAGCACTGCGGCGAGTTCCTGGACGGCAGCAGGCGGTCGGCCCCATCGGCTGGCCAGGGCCCGTGGTACTTCCGCACGTCCACTATCGTGATTGCCGTCTGTTGTGTTGGCCCCCTGGCGCTGCCTCTGGTCTGGTGGCGTCCGAAGACACCGGTGCTCTGGAAGGTCGTGTCTACACTGGTCGTCCTCGTCCTTACCTGGGTTTCCTACAAGGCGACCTTGAAGTCCATCGACACCCTCAAGGAGTCTCTCAGGCTACTGGACTCATTCTAGTGCCATCGGGCGTAAGTTGCTACCCATATCAGTGAGGCAACGGCTGGCCGGCGCCACGGTGAGGTCTGAGGGCCCCACGGCTCGCCCGCTGGCAATGGCCATGGCAGCGCCAGAGGCGCCTGCATGGCCGGCCGGCAGCGACGAGCGCGCCGACAGGCGCATTACCGGCGGGTCCGAGGGCCCTATCGCCTGCTT
>Ga0172371_10000908_pt1 | contig 46798 bp, 36 predicted proteins | sample Lak12m_FD_114543 | JGI IMG/M metagenome (GOLD analysis project Ga0172371, IMG submission 114543) | Freshwater microbial communities from Kabuno Bay, South-Kivu, Congo - kab_022012_12m | ecosystem: Environmental > Aquatic > Freshwater > Lake | place: Democratic Republic of the Congo: South-Kivu... | reverse complement strand
TTGATTCGACCGCCCGCTAGAAGAGATCCAGCGGGCAAGGTCGACGGCGGATGAAACCTCCGTCGAAAAGGAACTCCAAGTCGGCCGCGCTCAGTCTGCTGCGTACCAGGGCGGCCAGTTCGTGTCCATGGTGTCGCTCCCGGCGGCACCCCCTCTCCCGCCGGCGCCGCCGTTCCCGCCGAAGCCGCCGCTCTTGATCCAATCGGTGCCGACGAAGCCGTACGCGCCGGCGCCGCCGTTGCCGCCGCCCCACACCGTCACGAGCTCCTCATCGCTGAGCTCTTCCATCTGATGAGGCGACTGCGGCAGCACCAGGAAGAGCTCCTCATCGCTGTTCTGGTGCAGGCGCAGCTCGAGGCCGGCGGGGGCGGGGATCATCCGGTCCAGCTCGGCCATGAACCACTCCTTCTCGCCGGCGGCCATGTCTTCGAGGCGGGGGATGGCGACATGCACGACACCGCCCGTGTTCTCCAGCATGGTGACCTTGCAGCCGGCCGGCAGCTCGAGGCCGGCGTCCTGCAGGACCCCGGCGGGATCGTCGAGCAGCCTGGCGCGGTACGCTTCGTCCTTCCACGCCTTGACGGTCGCCTCCGCGACGACGCCCCTGTGCTTCTCACTCTCGGTCATGGCTTCTCCTCCCGTCTGTCTGTGGTCGTGGGTCTGCTACCGATCGCCCTTCCGGCACCAGAACTGATACATGCCGAGGAAGGTCTCGGGATAGAGCTGTTCCAGCTTCTCCCAGTACGCCAGGTTGGTCCCCGCGCCGAACAGCGTCCTGTACAGGTGGCGCACGGCGCCGTCCGCCTCGAACGCAAGGAAGGTCAGCCCGAGCTCGTCGAGCGCGGCGGCGATGCGCGGCACCGTGAAGCGATGCTCCTGCACGTGGAAGAGCACGTCGCGGCAGCCGCTCGTGTGGTAGAAGTCCCGCAGCACGGCGCAGCCGGCTGCCGGATGGTCGGGCGGCAGGCTCCCCAGGCGGGCCCGCGCCGCCCGGATGCCGGCCGGCGTCGGCGGTACGCCCATCCCACGCACCTCTTCCTGGGCGGCCACGATGGCGTGGCGCGCCGTCTCGCTGTAGAGGCCCACCACCATGACCCCGCCGGGGCGCAGCAGCTCCAGCAGGCGTCGCCAGCCGGCCAGCGGGTCGTCGAGGTGGTGCAGCACGCCCGTGCACACGATGGCGTCGAAGCGCCGCTCCCAGCCGTCCAACTGCAGCAGATCGGCCTGGTACAGCTCGACCTCGATGTCCAGGCGCTCGGCCATCCGCTGCGCGTAGGCCAGGCTGGTGCGCGAGAGGTCGAACCCGGTGACGGCGGTGGGGTGCCACGTCCAGGCCGCGCTCAGGAGCTCTCGGCCGGTGCCGCAGCCGGCCACCAGCAGCCGCGGGCGCTTCAGGAAGTCGGGAGGTTCCCACTCGCCGGCGGTGAGCAGCCGCAGGTACTGGTCCAGATCGATGGGAGCCCCGCGAGAGAACCGTCGCCAGAGCGGATAGGGGTTCGCTTCGTAGAGCCTCCGGACCTCGGCCGAGGTGCCGCCGGAGATCGGCGTGAGCGTCGGGATCCGCCGGCCTCGTTCCACGATCTCCGGGGCGATCCCCTCGGGGCCGTACATCGCGCGCACCCACTCCGGCGCGGTGGCCAGGCGAGCGACTTCCTCCGGACTGACGGGCCAGGCGAACTCGTTGAGGCGGCACTGGTCGGTCAGGGCGAGGGCCAGCTCCGGGGCGTCGCCCGGAGGGGAGAGGCACAGATCGCGCCGCGCCTGCGTCAGCGCGCGCTCGACGCCCAGATCGGTCAGGAGCGCGTGACGCAGCACGGAGAGCAGCAGGGGGTCCTCGAGTGGCGAGGGCGAGGCCCGCAGCAGGGCGGCGGCGGCCCGGGCCAGGAGATCGGGGTCCACCTCCTCGACCTCCAGACTCTCCAGGACGTGCCGCGGTGAGCGCATCCGCAGGGCGAGGAGCGGCCGGTGCGACAGGCAGCGCGCCAGCCCCAGGCGGCAGCCCAGGTGCTCGGGATGACCGTCGAGCACGTGCTCGTAGCACTCCACCGCCGACCCGTAGGCGCCCAGATCGCAGTGGACGTCGCCGAGCGTGGCCCGCAGGGGCACGGAGTCGGGGTGCGCGGCGACGAGCTCGCGGAGGCGCGGCACGGCCGCGGCCGCGTTGCCCTGGAGGGTCAGCAGCATGGCCACGCCCATCCAGGCCTGGAGGTGCTCAGGGTCGAGGGCCAGGGCTCGCCGGTAGAACTCGGAGGCCTCGGCGTACCGGCCCTGCGAGCGGCGCACGGTGCCCAGCCAGGCAAGGCTGGAGGCGTCTCCCCTCGACTCCACGGCTCGCTCCGGCAGCTCCTCGGCCCGCGCCGTCGAATGCCCGGGCTTCACCGCGAGCGCGTGCTCGCACAGCTCGACGGCCTCGCCGCCGCGCTCGCCGTCCCGGATCTCCCGGAGGGCCTCTCCAGGCAGCGCCGCCATGCTCACCACGATGTCTCCATAGAAGATGGTATCGGCTCCGGTCCGGAGCATCTGAAGGATCTCTGCGAGCACGGCCGGCACGCTCCCGCGCCGGTCGCGGCCTCTACGGGTTTTCTGCCGGCCGGCGATACCCGCACCGGCAGACGGCGGCCTGCCGGACGTCGCGGTCTGTGGCGCGGGCCGCGCCAGCAGTCCACGGTCACAGCGGACTCCCCGGTCGGCGGTCGCTGTGTCGGCGAGGGACCGCTCAGAGCCGCCGGTCGGTGGGCGGCGGCGTCATCTCGGGGGTCGGCCCCTACCGGTCGTTTCGCTGAAGGCCCTCACATCTGCCGGAAGGAGTCCACCGCGTCGAGCACCCGCGGGAAGACCCCGCCCTCTTCGCCGCCCTCCTCGATGTGCTCCAGCAGGCCGTCCTTGCGCATGAACTCCCGCACCGGTGCATGCACCCGTGCCAGCATCACACGCACGCCAGACGAGCGCAGCACGGTCGTCATCCCGGCGAACTGGTCGGCGGCCGTGGTGTCCATGTCGCCGACCGCCTCGAAGTCGAGGATCAGGCCGGTCACCGGGGTGGGCGACGAAGGCGCGGTGTGCGGCGGCTCCCCGGGCGCGCCGGCGGTCGCTCCGCCCGGCGCTGGTCCTTGTGCGAGCTCGGGTGTCGGCCTGCCGCCTGCCGGGGAGTCGAGCTCGGGGCCGGCCTTGACCAGCGAGCGGACCTCGTCGACGAAGCGCTCGGCGTTGGGGAACACGAGCGGCCCGTCGAATCGGTAGATCACCAGGCCGGGGACGGTCTGGTAGTCGGGATGGGTGGTCACGTCCGCGAAGTCGGTGCCGCCGGGGTCTTTGCCGAGCAGTGCCGAGTTGGGGCTGCCGGCCCGCTGGATGAGCAGCGCCAGCGAGAGGACGACGCCGATGACCACGCCGGGCAGCACGCCGAAGACCAGCACGCCGAGCAGCGCCGAGAGCGAGAGCGCGAAGTCGGCCTTCCTGACCCGGAAGAGCCGCACCAGCGGCTGCGGCCTGAAGTACCGCCAGAGGGCGACGATCACGACCGCCGCCAGCGTCGCCTCCGGCAGGGCGGTGAACAGGCCGGTGAGGAAGAGGATGGTGGCGAACGTGAGCGCGGCGACCACGATCCCCACCATCTGGGTGCGGCCGCCGGCGTGCTCGCCGGCGGCCGTCTTCGACAGACTGCCGTCGACGGCGAACCCCTGGAACAGACCGGAGCCGACGTTCGCCAGGCCGTTGGCGACCATCTCCCGGTTCACGTCCAGCCGGTAGTCGTTCCGCAGGGCTTGCTCCTTGGCGATGGCGATCGACTCCGTGAAGCCCACCAGCGCCACCGCGCAGGCTCCCGGCAGCAAGTGGTAGAGGTCCTCCAGGCCGAGGCCGGTGAGGGCCCAGTCGGGCAGCCCGCCGGAGACCTCACCGACCGTGTCAAGGCCGTGGTCGGCCAGGTGGAGGAGCGCCGAGACCACGGTGGCCAGCGCGGCGACCAGCAGGGCCGCCGGCAACCGCGGCACGAGCCGCTCCAGCAGGAACAGCAGGGCCAGGCAGACGCCGCCGACAAGCAGCGGCAGCCAGGCCCAGTCGCCGGCCTGGCCGACGATGCTGACGACCTTGTCGACCGCCGTGTCGCCGGAGGCGTGGACCCCCAGCATCTTGCCGGCCTGGCCGAAGGCGATGGTGAACGCCAGCCCCATGATGAAGCCGTCGAGGACCGGTTTCGCCAGGAACTTGGCCACGAACCCCAGCCGGGCCAGGCCGGCGGCCACCAGGGCGGCGCCGCTCAGGATGGCCAGGGCGACGGTCAGGGCCAGGTAGCGGGCGTCGCCGGCGGCGCCCGTCCCGGCGCCGGCCGCCAGGGGGGCGACGACCGACGCCGAGACGATGGCGACCGTGGACGAGGGACCGACCATGAGCGTGCGCGAGCCGCCGAAGACGGCGTACGCGAGCAGCGCGAACGGCGCGCAGTACAGACCGTACTGCGGCGGCACGCCGGCGATGCTCGCGTACGCCAGCGCCTCCGGCACCAACAGTGCCCACACTGTCAGGCCGGCCAGCACGTCGCCGGTCAGCCAGCCGCGTTCGTATCCCGGCAGCCAGCCGGTCACCGGCAGCAGCCGGTGGAGTAGCGGCTCCTTCTCCGTCGGCAGCGGGAGCAGCATCAGGTGCCGTGGGTGCTCAGACTGAGTCCGCCCCCTTGACCTGGATCCGCGGCGGGTACTTCTTGAACGTCTTCAGATGGGCGGCGCTGAAGGCGGCGATCATCGGCATGAAGACGATCTTGCGGATGGCGTTGCTGTGCTCCTCCTTGGGATCCGTGTAGAGGTTGAACTGCTTGCCGTAGGTCATCGTGCTCGTGTGCCCGGAGAAGCCGCCCGGCGTCACGGTGTCATGGATGTCGATCTCCGTCGCCACGCTGAACATCTTCCAGGCTCCCATGCGGATGGCCGACATCTGGTCGAGCAGCCATGCGTACACGGCGGCCCGGTTGGACATCCATGCCGGGTCCTGCGACCAGTGCGTGCCCTCGGGCGCCGGTTCGGCGAGCAGAAAGCCGCGCTGGTCCACGCCGTCGAGGTAGCGGTCCTCGGGCAGGTCCTGCACGCCGGCGAGAGCGCAGAACGTCGGCAGGATGTCGCAGAAGTCGAACAGGCCGTCCGAGGAGACGCCCGGTTCGATCATGCCCTTCCAGTAGAAGATGCCCGGCACGCGGATGCCGCCTTCCCACGTAGTTCCCTTGGAGCCGCGGAACGGCGTGTACGAGCTGTCGGGCCAGCTCTCCATCTCGGGGCCGTTGTCGCTGGTCACGAAGATCAGCGTGCTCTCCAGCTGACCGGTCCTCTCCAGCGCCGCGAAGAGGCGGCCGAAGATGTCGTCGCACTCCACCAGCACATCGTGGAAGGGATACTTGGCACGTGACCTGCCCCTGAAGCTGTCGGGCGGGTAATTGTCGAAGTGGCAGCCACGGGTGCCGTGGTAGAGGAACCAGGGCCGGTCGCCGTCCTTCATCGACTCGATGAAGTCGACCGAGTAGGCGGCCCAGTTCTCGTCGAGGTCTTTGACCGTCTCGAGGTCGATCTCCTCCTGCTCTATCTCGGGGATGTCGTACTGCCCCGGCTGCGCCTTGATGTTGTGCTTGTTGAACTTGGCGTTGCGCACGGCGTTGAAGATGAACGGGTCGTTGACGACCTCAGGATAGAAGTAGTTGTCGCGCCATTCGGTGTACATGTCGCTGACGCCGTAGAAGCCGTAGAACTCGTCGAACCCCTTGTTCTGCGGCACCGACTGCTCGTTCTCGCCGCAGTGCCACTTGCCGACGGCGCGGGTCACGTAGCCGGCCTTGCGGAGAAGTTCGGCGACGGTGACCTCGTCCTGCAGGCCGCCGGGCTGGCCGTACATGGGCGGCGTGAGGATCCCGTGGCGGATGGGCAGACGGCCGGTCATGATGGTCGAGCGCGACGGCGAACAGCTGGGCTGCGAGTAGCAGGACGTGAGCCGCAGGCCTTCGGCCGCCAGGCGGTCGAAGTTGGGGGTGGGGGCGCCGCGCAGATGGCCGCCCCCGTAGCAGCCGAAGTCGCCCCAGCCCACGTCGTCGAGGATGTAGACAAGGAGGTTCGGCTTCTTGCCGGTCTTCTTCTCGAGGGCGGCCAGCTTCTTCTCCGCCGCGTCGAGCCAGTCGGCGTGCAGCAGGCGCGGTTCGCGGTTCTCGGCGTAGACGTCGAGCGCCTCGCCGAGGATGCGTTCCCCGCCGTCCGGCGGTATCGCGCCGCTGTCTATCCAGTGGTGCCCGTCTGCCATGGTGACCGTCCCTCCTGTCGGTCTGGTTGTGCCGCCCGACCGTCTGCCGGACCGCCTCAAGCGCACTCGCCCTGCGCCGTCAGCTGGGGCAGCAGAGCGAAGGATCCAAAGAGTGATGGGATGCCGAAGACGACGATCTCGCAGATCGTGTGCCGTTCGAAGTAGACGACGTGGATGGAGTGGGCCCGGTAGAGCTCTCCCGGGCCGTCGCGCTGGTAGCAGCCGAACGCCAGCTGGCCGTTGGCCCGGCAGGGCAAGAGGCGCCGGCGGCCACGTTCGCCGGCGCGCAGGACGTCCGCGCGGAGGTACTCGGCGACTGCATCGCGGCCGCCGTACCAGCGCTCGGACGGCGGCGACTGGAAGACGACGTCGGCGGTGAGCATCCGCGCCAGGCCGGCCGGATCGCCCGCCTCCCAGTGGAAGATGTACTCCATCAGCCGGCGGGTGGCATCCGGCTCTGCCGGTGGCTCCCGCCCGGCTGCGCGCTGCCGGTAGGCGCGCGCCAACGACGCTCGCGCGCTGCGCAGCACGTCTTCGCCCGTGTGCCGGCCGGACGGCGACCTCCCGCAGTACGCGTCGTCATCGTCTGCGCCGTCGAGGTCGACCAGGTCGTGCAGCACGAGCGCCGCCCGCTCATCGACGGGCAGGGTCTGCAGGGCACCCACCAGCTCCAGCGAGACGGTCTCGCGTGTCAGCGGGAGTCCGGTGCCGAGGGCGTCGGCGGATCCGGCCGGACCGACTCCGGTCTCCGGGAGCAGGGCGTCGGGGAAGGGGTCCAGCCAGCGGTCGCCGGCCTGGGCCGTCTGGGATCCGGCGGCCGAACGGTCGTCGTCGGCGGCGCCGTGCTGGGTCGTGCCGGCTGCCGGCGCCGGCGGCCGCCATGCAGGTAGTCCGCGTGGCGCCCGGCCGGCGAGCTCCGCGAGGCAGCGGTCCAGCGCCGGCCCGTGGAGCATCCGGCGCTCGTCGCCGTCATCCGCCGGACCGAGTCCGCCTGCCTGCGGCAGCGTCGTCTCGGCCATGTCTTCGGCCCAGGCGAGCGAGCCGCTCATCCGGTAGCCGAACAGCCGTAGCCGGTCCCGGAGTCGTGTCGCACGGTCGTCAGCGGTCATGGAACGTCTGTCTTCGCGACGCTGGAAGAGCGTCGGCGGCGGAGAGACGGCGATCTGAGACGGGTGACGTCGCCACGCTGCCTCCCGGCGATGCGTCCCGGCCGTCGGGTCGGCGGCCGACGCCGCCAGCCTATCGTACGTAGTCGGGTGACTACAAGAGTTCGAGACCGTCCGCCGCCGTCAGTCGGAGAGGGCGATCCTGGAGAGGTCCTGCAGGGCTGCCACGATCTGCGCCTCGACGCGCTCCGCGGGCTCGTCGTCGAGACCGGTGCCCCTGCGGATGAAGTCGCCGAACAGGGCATAGCCCATCACCGCCGAGCTGAGACACGCCGTCAGGACGCGGACATCGTGCCGGCCGGCGGAGCCGCGCCGTTCCAGCTCCTCGGCGAAACGTCGGGTGAGCGCGGCGAAGGCGGGATTGCCCGACGGCAACTCGTCGAGCACGCCGTCGAGGCTGGCCCGGGCCAGGGCAGCGATGAACTCCTTCTCCTGCATGACTGTGCCGAAGACGAGTGCCGCTCCATCGATCACGTCCGGCATGGCCTCCACACTCGCCGCCAGCCGCTCCTGTGCCGTTGCGATGGCGGCATGCATCAGAGCCCGCTTGCTGCCGAAGTAGCGGTGGACGAGGGTCGGGTTCACGTCGGCCCTGGCGGCGATGTCGCGTACGGAGACGTGACCGGACGGCCGCTCGGCCAGGAGCTCCGCCGCGGCGTCGATCAGAGCCCGGCTCACTTCCTCACGTGAGCGCCGCGGTCGTCTGGGTCGAGTGGTGGGGCCGACCATGCGGACCTCCTGGTGTGGCGGAGCGGGTCTGGTCGAGCCGCATCCTAGCACGCACCGCCACGGTATGTAGTCACGTGTCTACCTCGAGCACGCGCTGCGTCCGGACCGCGCCGGACACCGGTCACCGCGCCGCGGCGGACCCGGTCACCGCGCCGCGCCGGCTGCCCCGCCGCAGCAGACACCGGTCACCGCGCCGCAGCGGATGCCGGTTACCGTGCCGTCTCCCGGGTACAAGAGGGGTGTGCGCTTCGTCCGGCGGCGTTCCCGGTGAGGCGCAAGGGGGAAGGGAGGCTGTGATGCCGGTCTACCAGTTCAAGTGCAAGGACTGCGGCAGGACCTTCGAGGTCACCTGTCATCTGTCCGAGCGCGACGAGCTCGCCGTCTGCCCCAAGTGTGGCGGCCGGAACGTGGAGCCCGTCTTCAGCTCGTTCACCTGCGCGCCGCCGCAGAAGTGGTGACTGCGGGAGTCTGAGCGCCCCGACCCCACGGAAGCGATGAGCGCTGGGGCCTGAGGACGCGCGTGGTGTGAGGTGGGTCCCGGCGCGAGCGGCCGTGCTGCGTGAGGGGCGGTGCGGTACACTGCTCGGCGGGCACTTCGTAGCATCCCTCCGGCTCGACGACCGGGTCCCGGTGGACCCTCGTGCCCCGGCCGCGGGCCGCCGCTCGCCAGGGAGACCGCCGCCATGATCGCTCCATCTGCCGAGGGCTGCATAGCCGCCGTCAACGACCAGCTGGAGGCGCTCGGCATGGCCGGCGGCGGCGGCATCCACCGCAACCTGCCTCCGGCCGAGCTGATCGCTCGCTCTCTGGCCCGCGGTGAGGGCATCCTGGCCGCCAACGGCGCTCTGGTCGTCAAGACCGGCGAGCCGTCCGGTCGCTCGCCCGACGACCGCGTCTTCGTCAGGGAGTCGCCGGAGACCGACGAGGTCGACTGGAGCTCCTTCAACCGGCCCTGCCGGCCGGAGCTGTTCGATCGTCTGCTCAACAAGGCGCGCGGCTACCTGCACGATCGCGACCTGTACCTCTTCGACGGCTTCCTCGGCGCCGAGCGCACCTATCGCCTGCCGGTGCGCGTGATCGCCGACGCCACCTGGCACGCGCTGTTTGCCGACACGCTGTTCGTGCGTCCCACGCCGATCGAGCTCGACGACTTCACGCCCGGGTTCACGGTCGTGGACTGCGGCTCACTGCGTGCCAGCGCCGACTTCGACGGCACGCGGAGCTCGGTGTTCGTCGGCGTCAGCTTCAAGCGTCGCCTGATCCTGATCATCGGCAGCATGTACGGCGGCGAGATCAAGAAGGCCGTCTTCACCGTCATGAACTACCTGCTACCGCAGAGGAACGTGCTGCCGATGCACTGCTCGGCCAACATGGGTGACGCCGGCGACGTGGCTCTCTTCTTCGGGCTCTCGGGCACCGGCAAGACGACGCTCTCCGCCGACCCGGCACGGAGGCTCATCGGCGACGACGAGCACGGCTGGAGCGACCACAGCATCTTCAACTTCGAGGGCGGCTGCTACGCCAAGGTCATCCGTCTCTCGGCCGAAGCAGAGCCGCAGATCCACAACGCCATCAAGTTCGGGTCGATCCTCGAGAACGTGATCATCGACCCGCAGACGCGGGCCATCGACTACGGCTCCGACTTCCTCACTGAGAACACGCGCGCCACGTATCCGGTCGAGCACATACCCGCGGCGGTGATCCCCGGTGTCGGTGACCACCCGCGCAACGTCTTCTTCCTCACCTGCGACGCCTTCGGTGTGCTGCCGCCGATCGCCAGGCTGACCCCGGCGATGGCCGGCTACCACTTCCTCTCCGGGTTCACGGCCAAGGTCGCCGGCACCGAGGTGGGCATCGACGAGCCGCGGCCGACCTTCTCGACCTGCTACGGGGCGCCCTTCATGCCGCTGCATCCCACGCGCTACGCGTCGATGCTGGCGGAGCGCCTGGCCTGGCACGACACCGACTGCTGGCTTGTGAACACCGGCTGGAGCGGCGGCTCCTACGGCACCGGCGAGCGCATGAGCATCCAGCTCACGCGCCGTCTGCTGACGGCGGCGCTCGACGGCAGCCTCGCCAACGGCGGGTTCGCTCCCGATCCGGTCTTCCAGGTGCTGGTGCCCGAGGGCGACGACGCGCTGCCCGCCGGTGTCCTGACGCCGCGCGACACCTGGGCCGACAAGGCAGCGTACGACGAGACGGCCGGCAGGCTGGCCGGCATGTTCGCCGAGAACTTCGCCCAGTTCGCCGGGACGGTGGATCCCGAGATCGCCGCCGCCGGCCCGCTGGTCGACGCCGCGGCCGTCACGTCGGTCGACTGAGCGGCGCCGCGGCTGCAGCCACGGTGCCGCGGTCAGGTGTGGCTTGCCGCAGCCTCAGCGGCCGGACTCGACCGACTGGACCGGCGTCGCAGCCTCAGCCGCCGGCATCGACCCGCTCGAAGAAGTCGTCGACGACGGCCCGGAACGCCTCCGGTTCCTCGGCATGCGGCAGGTGCGAGCTGTGCTCGAAGATGTGCAGCTCGGCGCCGGGGATGCCGTCCACCAGCGTCTGGGCGATGGCCGGCGTCGCCTCGTCGTGGCGGCCGCAGATCACCAGCGTCGGCACGTCGATCTCGCCCAGCCGGTCGCGGACGTCCCAGGTCTTCAGACTGCCGGTGCAGGTGAACTCGTTGGGGCCCCACATCGTGTAGTAGACCTCGGGGTCCTCTTCCAGCGCCGCGAAGGCGCGCTCCACGCAGTCCGGCCACGGGTCGAGACGGCAGACGTGCTCGGCGTAGAAGGCCATCATCGCCTCGGCGTATTCCGGGCTGTCGATGGTACCCGCCGCCTCGTGCTCGGCCAGTGTGCGCTGCACGTCCGCGGGCAGGGCGGCCCGCAGGCGCGCCGTCTCGGTGACCCACTGCGCCATGCTGGGGGCGGTGTCGGCGAGGACGAGGCTCGCCAGCCCGGCCGGCTTGCGGATGGCGTAGTCGAGGGCCAGCATGCCGCCCCACGACTGGCCGAGGACGTGGACGCGATCGAGCCCCAGGCCGGCGCGCACGGTGTCGAGCTCGTCGACGAACAGGTCGACCGACCAGAGCGAGGGGTCGTGCGGATGGGTGGAGTCGCCGCAGCCGACCTGGTCGTAGAAGACCACGTCGCGTCCGTCGTGAGCCAGCTCGGCGAGAGGGTCGAGATAGCTGTGGGGGATGCCGGGCCCGCCGTGCAGCGTCAGCAGCGGCGTGCGCTTGCCGCCCGCACCGTCAAGATCGCCGGCGCCGGCGGCAGTGGCTGCCTCTGCGTCGACTTGCGGCCGTCCGCCGTCGACGACCGCGTACCAGGTCTGCCAGTCACGGAACGGCAGAAAGCCTTCCCGGCTGGCCGTTCCGCCCCGCTCGTCGCCGATCTGTGCACTCATCGTGTCCTCCCAGGTGTCGCTGCGCCGGCTCGCCCGGCGAGACGTGTCCCGCTCGACCTCTTTGCTCCGATCGCGATCACGACCGCGACGCCTCCACCTCTGGCGTCTCCCCCTGTCCGACGGCCGGCGGGGCAGTGAAGACAGGCTCCTCATGACCGCTCGCGGGAGCGTGTCTCCCGGGCCTGCCCCAGGCCGTGCGCCCGAGCAGCCGGTCGATGCCGAGCAGCCCGGCCGCCAGCGCCACGAACGCGACCGTGATGCCGAGAACGCTCAGTGACACACGCAGGTAGCCCAGCTCCCCGACGTCCAGGAAGGGATAGGGGTACCAGCCGCCGATGGCGCCGCGGACCAGCGTGAAGACGACCCAGAGGATGGGGTAGACCACCGACAGACCGACGATCCGCCAGGACACCAGACCGCGCGGGCCGAACAGCAGCCAGCCGAGGAGCGCCAGGATCGGCACGACGGTGTGGACGAGCTGGTTGCCGACGGCCGGCCAGCCGCTGAGGTCGAGAAGGCCGGCGAGCACGGTGTGGAAGACGATGGCGGTCACCAGGATCATCACGAGCCCGTCGAGGCGGAAGACGCGGAAAAGGGTCGAGTGGCCGTCCGCTGTGTCGAGCGGCCGCGGACGGCGGAGCGCCAGCACGAGACAGGTGATCCCCACGATGAGGTTCGACTGGGTGGTGAAGTAGGAGAAGACGTTGAAGCCGCGCGCCACCGGTGAGGCGAGCCCGGCGTCCGCCATCGTCGCGGACGTCAGGACGCTGAGCAGGACCCCGGCGAGCACGCACAGGGCGGTGAGGCCGAAGCAGCAGCGAGCAAGGCTTCTCGAGCTCATGGAGGCGATTCTCTCACGTCGAGGCGAAGCTTCTCTACCGTCACTTGACCTGTCCCAAGACGCTGATGCGCTTCGGCGATCGGTACGAAGCCGGCGATCACTGCCAGCTGGGCGCCCTGGCGCTGAGCCTGGCGCGCAAGCTCGACTGGCTCGACGAGACGCTTGCCGCGACGCGCCGATAGGGCGGCGTGCGGTCGGGCGGTATCGGGGGCGACGCACGCAGAGCAAGCAGTTTGCATGCTAACGGTTAGCTTGCTACTCTGTGTCGCCGCAGGCCCGCGACGCGGTCGATGTCCACGGCGGATGTCACCACAACCAAGACGCCGCCGATGTCCGCCGCCGACGGCCGTGCGCAGACGTCCGGCGAACGGCGAGCGATCCAGAGACCAGATGACATGAACGACTCAGCGAGCAGACATGCGCACTGGGAGAGATCTCCGATCGACGGCGTCGACGAGCTCTCGGCCGGCGCCTTCCGGGCGTTCATGCATACGCTGCACCTCCATCGCCGCCTCATGATGCAGGCGCTGGGAGATACCGGCGGGCATCCAGGGCAGGCGATCTGCCTGCATCGACTGACCGTGCAGGACGGCCTGACACAGAGGGAGCTGGCCGACACCATGTTCCTGGCGCCGCCGACAGTGAGCCGCATGCTCAAGAGCATGGAGGAGGCGGGCCTCGTCGAGCGCCGCCCCGACGCCGGCGACCTGCGGTTGGCGCGCGTGTACCTCACGGACAAGGGGCGAGCCAAGGAGCGCGAGTTGCAGGCGGTCACCGCCGAGCTGGTCAATGAGACGCTGGGCGCTCTCTCCGAGGACGACCGGTGCGAGCTGACTCGCCTGCTGGACGAGCTGGGCACTCATGTCGAGCGGGCCGCCGAGCGGCGCGCCGGCCGCGGGCCGGGGGGCGGAGCAGAGATCGCCGGTGAGGCCGCCGGGGGCGCCTCGTGACCCGCCTGCTGCTCACGTACCTGCGGCCGTACCGCCGGCAGATCGGCCTGGTGATGGTCCTGGTGCTCATTCAGGCCGTCGCCAACCTGTTCCTGCCGACGCTCAACGCCGACATCATCAACGACGGCGTCGTGAAGGGCGACATCCGCTACATCATCGTCACCGGCTCGGTGATGCTCGGCATCACGCTGGTGCTGGCCCTGGTCGCCATCGTCTCCGTCTACTGGGGATCGAAGACCTCGATGTCGCTCGGTCGTGATCTGCGCCACGACCTCTTCCGCACCGTGCAGGGTTTCTCGCTGGCCGAGGTCAACCACTTCGGCGCTCCGTCGCTCATCACGCGCACCACCAACGATGTGCAGCAGGTGCAGATGGTCGTGCTGATGATGCTCAACGTCGTGCTGCTGGCGCCGCTGCTCTGCGTGGGCGGCATCATCATGGCGCTGCGCCTCAACCTGTCGCTGTCGTGGCTCATCCTGGTCGTGATCCCGGTCATGTCGGCGTTCATCGGGATCGTGGGCTGGCGGGCGATCCCGCTCTTCCGTGCCATGCAGAAGCGGATCGACCGCGTCAATCAGGTGACCCGCGAGGTGCTCGGCGGCATCCGCGTGATCCGTGCCTTCGACCGCGAGGCCTACGAGCAGCGCCGCTACGACGAGGCCAACGTCGACCTCACCGGGGTGACCCTGAAGGTCAACCGGCTGTTCGCCCTCATGCTGCCGGCGCTGATGGGGATCATGAACCTCTCGACGGTGGCCGTCATGTGGTTCGGCGGCAAGCTGGTCGCCGACGGGCGCATGCCGATCGGTGACCTCACCGCCTTCCTCACCTACATCGTCGTCATCCTCATGGGTGTGCTCATGGCGACCATCATGTTCGTGATGGTGCCGCGCGCGGCCGCCTCGGCCGAGCGCATCGCCGAGGTGCTCGACGTGGAGCCCACGGTGACCGACCCGCAGACCCCGACACTCAAGACGAGCGGCCGCGGCCACGTCGAGTTCAGGGACGTCGAGTTCCGCTACCCCGGCGCCGAGGAGCCGGTGCTCACCGGCATCAGCTTCGCCGCCGGCCCCGGCGAGGTGACGGCCATCGTCGGCAGCACCGGCAGCGGCAAGTCGACGCTCGTGAACCTGATCCCGCGCTTCTACGACGTCACCGCCGGCAGCATCACCGTCGACGGCGTGGACGTGCGCGAGCTCGACCGGCAGGACCTGTGGCGACGCATCGGCTTCGTGCCACAGAAGTCGTTCCTGTTCAGCGGCACTGTGGCCGACAACCTGCGCCACGGCGCCCCCGACGCCGGGGAGGAGGAGCTCTGGCGGGTGCTTGAGATCGCCCAGGGCTCGGACTTCGTGCGCGCCATGCCGGAGCAGCTCGCGGCGCCGATCACGCAGGGCGGCGCCAACGTCTCCGGCGGCCAGCGCCAGCGTCTGGCCATCGCCCGGGCGCTGGCCCGGCGGGCCGAGATCTACGTCTTCGACGACAGCTTCTCGGCCCTCGACTTCTCCACCGAGTCGCGGCTGCGCGCCGCCCTGCGGCGCGAGACCGCCGATGCCACCGTGCTGATCGTGGCGCAGCGGGTCGGCAGCATCATGACCGCCGACCGCATCGTGGTGCTCGAGGACGGCGCCGTCGCCGGCATCGGTACGCACGCCGAGCTCCTGCAGACCAGCGAGACCTACCGCGAGATCGTCGTCTCGCAGCTCGGTGAGGAGGAGGTCGCGTGAGCGGCCCGCCGCGTCCCGCGGGGCCCGGTGCGCGCGGACCGGCAGGCCCCGGCCCCGGCGGCCCCGGCCCGGGAGGACCAGGCGGCCCCGGCCACCGCGGCCCGATGGGCATGTCGCTGGCGGCCGAGAAGTCGAAGGACCTCAGCGGCGCCCTCAAGCGTCTCGGCACGCGCCTGCGGCCGGAGCGCCTCACCATCGTCGCCGTGCTGTTGCTCGGCGTGGTGAGCGTCGCCTTCATGATCGTGGGGCCGCGCGTGCTCGGCGCCGCCACCAACGTCCTGTTCGAGGGCATCGTCAACGAGCGGCTGCCGGCCGGCACGACCAAGGCGCAGGCCCTGGAGGGGCTGCGCGCCCAGGGCCAGGACCAGGTCGCCGAGATGCTCTCGGGCATGAAGCTCGACCCCGGGCAGGGCGTCGACCTCGAACGCCTCGGCATGCTCGTCCTGCTGGCCGCCGGCGTCTACGTGGCCAGCGCCCTCTTCTCCTGGGGGCAGCAGTACCTCATGGCCGGCATCGCGCAGCGCACCATGTACCGGCTGCGGCTCGAAGTCGACCTCAAGCTCGCCCGCCTGCCGCTGAGCTACTTCGACGGTCACCCGCGCGGCGACATCCTGAGCCGTATCACCAACGACATCGACAACATCTCGCAGACGCTGCAGCAGAGCTTCACGCAGATCGTCAGCGCCGTGCTCACCATCATCGGCGTGCTGGTGATGATGTTCTGGATCAGCCCCCTGCTGGCCGCCATCTCGCTGCTCGTGGTGCCGCTGGCGGTGGTGGTCACGGCGCTCATCGCCAAGCGCTCGCAGAAGCAGTTCGCCGCCCAGTGGAAGCAGACCGGCGACCTCAACGGCCACATCGAGGAGGTCTTCACCGGCCACGAGCTGGTCAAGGTCTTCGGTCGTCAGCAGGAGGTCATCGACACCTTCGACGAGCGCAACCACGGGCTCTACCGCGCCAGCTTCAAGGCACAGTTCATCACCGGCACCATCCAGCCGGTCATGATGATGCTGACCAACCTCAACTACGTGGCCATCGCCGTCATCGGCGGCCTGCGCGTCGCGCAGGGGGCGCTCTCGCTCGGCGATGTGCAGGCTTTCATCCAGTACTCGCGGCAGTTCACGCAGCCTATCGCGCAGACGGCCAGCATCATGAACGTGCTGCAGTCGACCGCGGCCTCGGCCGAGCGGGTCTTCGAGCTGCTCGACGAGGCCGAGGAGGAGGCCGACGACGCCGACGCGACGGTGCTGCGCCACACGCGCGGCCACATCGTCTTCGACGACGTCTCTTTCCGCTACCTGCCCGACCAGCCGCTCATCGAGGGCTTCTCGCTCGAGGTGCTGCCCGGTCAGACGGTCGCCATCGTCGGCCCCACCGGAGCGGGGAAGACGACCCTGGTCAACCTGCTGCTGCGCTTCTACGAGATCGATGCCGGTCGCATCCTCATCGACGGCGTCGACGCGCGACGGATGTCGCGCAACGGTCTGCGCCGTCTGTTCGGCATGGTCCTGCAGGACACCTGGCTGTTCAACGGGACCATCCGCGAGAACATCGCCTACGGAAGGGAGGACGCGACCGAGGCCGAGGTCTGCGCGGCGGCCCGGGCGGCACGGGTCGAGCACTTCGTCCACACGCTGCCCGACGGCTACGACACGCTGCTCGACGACGACGCCACCAACGTCTCGGCGGGCGAGAAGCAGCTGCTCACCATCGCCCGCGCGTTCCTCGCCGAGCCCGACGTGCTGATCCTCGACGAGGCCACCAGCTCGGTCGACACCCGCACCGAGGTCCTCATCCAGGAGGCGATGGCCAGGCTGATGCGGGACCGCACCAGCTTCGTCATCGCGCACCGTCTGTCGACGATCCGCAACGCCGACACTATCCTCGTGCTCGACCAGGGGCACGTGGTCGAGCAGGGGAGCCACGACGAGCTGCTGGCGGCCCGCGGCTTCTACCACGACATGTATGCCAGCCAGTTCGAAGAGGCGCTCGAGGAGGTGTCGTGACGACCCGTCGGATCATGGAGATGTCTGTCTCGCGCCCTCTGCGCGTGCTCTCCGAGGTGGACATCGAGCGTCTCGACGATGCGATCATGGCGACGCTGGAGCGGGTCGGCGTCGCGTTCCCGCTGGAGCGTGCGCGGCAGGTACTGAAGGACGGCGGGGCTCGAGTCGACGACGGGACCGGCGTGGCGCGCCTGCCCCGGGCCGTGGTCCGCGAGGCTCTCGCCGAGGCGCCGCGGCGGCTTCTGCTGGCGGGCCGCGATCCGTCCTGCGACCTGGTCCTCGACCTGGAGCACGGGTATCTCTCGAACGATGCCAGCGGCACCGAGGTGCTCGATCATCGTACGGGCCGGCGGCGCCCCTCGACGCTGGCCGACGTCGCCGAGTCGGCGCGCTTCGTCGACGGCATGCCGGAGCTGGCCTACTACTGGGGCCCGATCGTGGCGGCCGGCGACACGCCCCTCGGCAGCCGGCCGGTGCACGAATCGGCCGCCGTGCTGGCCGGCACGAGCAAGCACTACCAGGCGGTCACGACCGTGGGTGAGCGGCCGACCCGCTCTCTGGTCGAGCTGGCGGCGGCGGTGGCCGGTGGCAGTGCCGAGCTGCGGCGACGGCCGATCGTCAGCCTCATCCAGTGTCCGGTCGACCCGCTCGGCAACGATCGCGTGGCCCTGGAGGCGGGGCTGGTGGCGGCCGAGCACGGCATCCCGTGCGGCTTCCTGTCGCTGACCCTCGGGTGTGGCACGGCGCCGGCGACCATGGCCGGCAATCTGGTCGTCAACGTGGCGGCGGTGCTCGCCGACCTCGTCCTGTTACAGCTCGCGTACCCCGGCGCGCCGGTCTTCATCGGCTCGGCTCCGTCCCTCATGGACCTCCGCACCGGCGGCTACACCGGCGGCGGCCCGGAAGACCACCTGCTGGCCGCCGCCTGCACGCAGCTCGCACACCACTACGGTCTGCCGGTCGCCGTCGGCACCATGGCGACCGGCGCCAAGCATCCCGGCTGGCAGGCGGCGGTCGATGACTCGCTGTCCACGTTCGCGAGCGTCATGAGCGGCGCCGACATGATGAACGGCGCCGGTCTGCTCAATGGCTCAACGATCCTGTCGTACCCGCACATGGTGCTCGAGAGCGAGATCCTCGCCACCGTGGCGGCGATGGCGCGACGGCCTGTCGGCGATATCGATGAGACGGCGGGAGCACTGGGGGCGACACGCGCAGCGGCGGCGCGGGCCGGTACCACCGATGCCGGCGTGGCGGCGCGGGTGTCGGCGGCATCGACGGGCACTCGGGCGACGTCGACGGGCGACCGGGCGACGCCGGAACGCGTCGATGGCGCCCTTGAGCGCGCGACCGAGAGGGCGGCCGGCATCCTCGCTCGACACCGGCCGCAGCCGCTCGGCGAGGACGTGACGGCCGCTCTGGCCGCCGTCTGTGCGCGCGCCGACGCGGAGATCGGCGGCACCTGATCGCGCTACGGCCGGGCAGGCCGGCGCCGCATCGCGCCGCTGACGCCCGGCGTCGTGGGCGGGTCAGTCGTCCCCGTGCCGCAGCTCCTTGCCGCAGCTCGGGCAGTAGTGCGCGTCGATGTCGGGCAGGCGGACGCCGCAGTAGCGGCAGAAGTGCGGGCGTGCCGCAGCTTCTGCCGCGCCCGTCGTCTCGCTTGCGTCGGCGGTCGCCACCTCGGGGACGGCGGGGGTATCGCTCGGCGCCCCAGCATCGCTCGGCGGGACGGCGGCAGCGGCGGCGGGCGGCGCGGCGGGCGCCTCGTCGACCGGCGGGCTGTCCACCGGCATCGCCGTCAGCACGGCTGCGGTGGCCGCCGGGTCCGCAGCGACCGTCGGCATGGCGCCGGCCGTCGAAGCCGCGGCCGACGGGCCCGGTACGGCGGCCGTCGCGACCGGCGCCCGCCGCCGGCCGCGCAGCAGCACCGCCGCGGCGATCCCCAGCGAACCGGCCATGAGGACGGCGAAGAGCGCGATGAAGACGGCGCGGTTGTCCTGCAGCACGCCGCCGTCGTCGGCCGTCAGGGCCGCCAGCTGGGCCGGCATCTCCCAGACCACCGCCGAGTCGTCGTCGTCCCAGCGGATGCCCTCGGCGCCCTGCGGCAGGCTCACGTAAGTGGTCGTCTTGAAGTCGAGGTCCTGCCACAGCGTGTAGTCGCTGTTGACGGTGCTCTTCTCCTCGATGACCAGCTCGCGGCCGTCGATGCTGGACGGCTTGGTGGAGAACCCGTACATGATCCAGTGGTCGCCCATGTTGTAGGCGCGGCCGGTCTCGCGGAAGGTGAGGGTGACGGTGGCAGCCGCCTTGTCGAGGTCGGCGCGGAAGTCCTGGATCTCGTTGACCTCCTCCATCGCCCGGTAGCGGCGCGACAGGAGGAACGGGTACTCCTCGAAATTGGCGCTCTGCGAGTCGAAGAACTCGCGGTCGTAGACCAGCACGTCCTTGTGGATGACGTTGCCGACCGGGCTCACGCTCAGACGCGCCGTCTCTTCCACATCGTACGTCTCGGCCGTGATGGTGTCCTCTTCCTGCGCGGCGGCGACGCCGGTCGTGAGCAGAAGGCCGAAGACGAGCAGGGCGGCGAGGGTGACGGTCGCGAGGATCGCGGTGACGCCGGTGATGGTGGTGCGTCTCACCATGTCGGCACCATCCCTCTCTGCCACGCGTCCTGGACGTCGATGAACGTGAACAGGCTCTGGGCCGAATACTCCTGGTACCAGTCCCATGCCGAGTCGAACGATTGCTGCAGGGTGCTGCCGGGGTCGTCGACGAGGGTCGCCTCCACCGGGATGATGGTGCCCTTCTCGGGAAGCTCGATGCAGAGCTGGCAGTGGCCGGGGGAGATGGTCAGGTAGGTCTTGACGCCGACCGCCTCGAGCATCGAGGCGAACAGGACGGAGAGGTCGACGCAGTTGCCGCCGCGATGGGCGATGGTCTCGCGCGGGAACTGCACGTGCTGCGCGGCGTCGTCGGTCCAGAAGGAATCGGGCTCGGTGACGTACTTGAAGGAGGCGTCGCGCAACGCATAGTAGATGCGGCCCAGCGCTTCGATGGCCTCGTCGTCGTTGGCGGTGAACAGGCCGCCGGTGAGCTGCTTGGCGTAGGCCTGCACCTCAGGATCCTTGGGGGTGACGAAGGCGGCCAGGAAGGTGTCGTTGTCGTGCCAGTCGCGAAAGACCAGACGCTCCTCCTCGGGGATGTTGGTGCGTACCCACTCGTTGTGGCCCAGGAAGTCGAAGCGCTCGGTGGTGGTGACCGGGCGATCCATGCCGTCGCACTCGTAGGTGACGACCAGCTCGGCGGAGGTCTCGCTGTCGATGCCGGCCATCTGATCGGGGTCGAAGATCGGGTAGCAGTAGTCGCGGACGGTCTGGCCGGGGAGGATGAGCGGGTACTCCTCGGCCGAGGTGGTCTCCACGTAGCCGGGGACCTTGTACTCGATGCGGAAGTCGCGGATCGGCGTCGTGCCGGTGTTGGTGATGGCGGTGCGCGCCAGCCAGCGGTCCGAGTAGTCGCCGCCGTAGACCTTGTACACGGCGGTCATGACCTCGGGAACTGCGTGGACGTCGACCGACACCTGCGGCTGTGCCGGTGCCGGCTCGGACGAAGCCACCGTGGCGACCAGGCCGACGAGCGCACCGACGAAGACGAGCGCGCTGACGGACAGGACGACGAGCGTGCGTACGTTGCGCACTGGACCACCCCCCTTGCGGCCGCGAAGCGGCCGACATGTGGCCGGGACGTGCTCAAGCCTAGCGCTCATTCCGGGAGACGACAAGGGTGCGGCGATGGGGACCACAATGGTGCGGCGATGGGGACGACAAGGGTGCGGCGATGGGGACCACAATGGTGCGGCGATGGAGCGGCGGCGCGGCCGGCGCTCAGCCGGCGGTCGACGAGCTCAGCGCTGCCAGCTTGGCGTCCAGGAAGCGGCCGACCGACGCCGTCCGCGGACCGCCGGCGCAGAGGATCTGCGCGAGCCGCTCGTAGTGGACGGCGGCCAGGCGGCCGGTGAACGCCGGCAGCAGCTCGTCGCGGAGCTCCGCGACCTGCCGTTCGATCGGGGCGGCGGTCGCCTCCGGGACCGCGGCGACGGCAGCGAAGAAGACGGTGCCGGGCGGCCGCCCGGCGGCCGTCTCGCGCTGCCGGGCGGCCTCGGCCGCGAAGAACAGCGTGCGCGCGAGCTGGAAGGACCGCTGCAGCGGGCAGCTCCCCGGCTCGCGGCCGTACGCCAGGGCGGCGGGTTGCAGCAGCCGTTCGGCGACCGACCAGTAGCGCCGCGCCTGCCGTCGTCCGTCCGCCACGGCGAGTCGGCAGGGCGCGCCGGTGCGCGTCGTGAGGTCGGAGCCGGGGCCGTAGAAGCCGCGGCAGGCGCGCGGGTACTGGCTGCAGCGTCCGGCGCCGCCGGCGGCGTCGCCGAGGTACTTCGATTCCAGGCCGATCACGGCGTCGTCGGCCTCGAGCAGGACGTCGATGCGGCTCGGCGGTCCGCCGACCTCGCCGAGCAACTCCGGCCGCGAGACCTCGACCGACACGGTCCAGCGGCGGGCGCCCGGCGATCGGGGCGGCTCGGGGAGCACCTCGTGCAGGAAGGCCTCGATGACGACGTGCCGCTCCCGGAGCTCTGCCAGCGGTACCCAGACGCTCAGGCAGAGCGCCTGCGATGAGCGCGCGCTGCCGGCGTGCGTGTGCCAGGGGAAGCCCGGTCCGAGCGCCTCGGCGACGCCGGGATACAGAGCCGGGCTCTGCAGGATGCGCGTGAAGCGGTCGCCGGGCTCAGCGCCGGCGCCGCCGCGACTCGCGGCGCGCTTCACGCCGCCCGCGGACCTCTTCATAGGCATCGAGTACGGCACGCACCTCGTCGGGGTCCTTGTCGTGCAGCTGTTTGAGCGCCTTGCGCACCTTCTTGCGCGTGAAGCGGTCGGTGGTCGTATACATGAGCTCCACGAGCGGCGCCGCCGCGGCGGGGTCGCCTATCTTCACCAGAGCCTGCATGGCGTGCTGCCAGAGGTCGGGATCGTCGAGGACGGCGACGAGCGGTACGACGGCCCGGCGAGCCTGGAGATCGCCGAGGGCTGCGGCAGCGAAACGGCGTTCGGTGCCGGAGCGCTCCTCGTCTTCCAGGGTCGCCAGCAGGCCGCCGATGTCGCGCCGCTGCTTGAGTTCCTGCAGCCTCGACATGTCTTTGATGCCCATGCGCGGTCTCCACGAGCTCGATTGCGCGAGGGGATGCCTCTGCCAGGCAGCCAGTCTAGACCATCCGCGGCAGCCGGTGCTCAGCCCGTCTCCGAGAAGCGTGTCTGGGTGAGATGCGAGGAGAGGGACGGTCCCCGATGCGGCAGGCCCAGCTTGCGGCGCAGGTTGCGGCGATGGAACGCCACCGTGGCCGGCGAGATGAAGAGAGCGGCGGCGATCTCGGCCGAGCTCTTGCCGGCCCGGATGAGCGTCGCGATCTCCCGCTCGCGAGCCGTCAGGCCGCCGGACGCGCCCGCCAGTGCGTCGAGTCGCTGGGCGAACGGGCTGACCAACTCGTGCAGGTTCTCGGTGATGGCGTCGACGTAGATGGCCTCGGGCGTGGCGACAAGGTGCCGCTGCAGACGATCGAGCAGCGGCACGATGGTCGTCTCGACGTTGCTCACGATCGTGCGCTCGAGCTCGGCGCGGTCCTTGTTGCGCTGGTCGAGGATCACACGCAGCGCTGTGTTGGCGTCCTCCAGGGCGGCAGCCTGGCGTCGCAGCGACGCCTCCGACGCCTCGAGAGCCCGTTGCAGCGTGCGATGCTCGGTGACGTCGGTACCGAGGGCGAAGCAGGTGCGACGGCCGCCGTAGCGGCTGGGGACCAGGGTCAGGGCCAGCGCTCGCGGCGTGTCGCCGATCGGCAGATCGAGGTCGAAGGTGGCGCCCACCCGGCCGCGGTCGACCACCGCCCGCACGGCCGCCATCGCCTCTTCTCCCCACAGTGAGGCCACCGTCTTGCGCAGGAGACTGGTCCGCGTGATCTGCAGGAAGCCGGTCGCGGCGCCGTTCGCGTCGAGGAAGCGCCCGTCTTCGGCGATGTGGAAGGCAGGGTTGACGACCTGAGCGAACAGCGTCTGGTAGAGCTCGGCCGACTCGCGCTGGGCACGACTGGCGTCCTGCTCGGCGGCGATGTCACGAACCGCGCCGATCATGTGCGACGGCCGCTGGGCCGCGTCGACCAGCGTCAGGCCGCGTTCGCGGACCCAGACGTAGGTGTCGTCGCCGCGGCGGATCCGGTACTCGTCCTCGTAGACACCGGCCTCCCGGACCGCGCGACCGGTGTTCTGCAGCGTCTTCTCGACGTCGTCGGGATGCAGTCGCTCGACGTAGGCCTCGAAGGTGTCTGGCAGTCGCTCGACCGGGAGCCGGAAGAGCTCTGCCATCTGCTCGGACATCTCCATGCTGTCCGTCTGGATGTCCCAGTCGTAGTAGGCGTCGAAGACGGCATCGACGAAGGCTCGCAGGCGCACGTCGCTGGAGATCTGCCGCGGTCCCAGTGGCCGCTCGGCAGCCGCTGTCGCGGTGCTCGGATCTGAATGTGAGGTATGACCAGTCATAAAACTCGCAACAGACTACCATGACGTGGGGTTGTGTGTCGCGTACACTGCACACGTGCTTGTAGGACGTTCGCCTTGACGCATAGAGACGAAGTCAGGCAGCATCCCCCCGGCCCCGCGGCCGTGACCCTCCCCCGACGGTCACAGGTGCGGGGCCGGCCCCGTTCCGGATCCCGCTTCCGGGCTCCGCTCCGTCCCGTTCGCTCGATGCGGAGCGTTCCACCCGCACGGCGCGTTGGCGCTCGTCCACACGACCGGTTCCGTCCCGCGGCCGGCGTACGCTTGCCGGCAGCTGTCGCGAGCGCTCGTGGTGTGTGACGAGAGAGGGCAGCCGGGAGGAGCATGAGCGGTCTTGTCGAGTGTCCGGCCTGCGGGCGTCCGGTGTCGCGGGAGGCGAGCGCCTGCCCGTTCTGTGGGCAACCGATCCGTAGAAGCGGCTGGCGCATGCTCGATGAGGCTCTCGGTGCGTTCCTCGGCTGTGCCGGCACGCTCTTCGCTCTGCTCGTCATCGTGTTCGTCGTCGCGTTCCTGTTCGGCGGCTGCTGAGAAGACGCCGCCGCCGGCGGGCGTCCGCATGAGGCCGGTCCGCTCCGGGAATGGTGTCGGGTATGCGCAGCGGCGCGGCCGGCGGAAGCCGGCCGGCACCGGAGGCCCGGAAGCGGAGGTAAGCGTGATGGTCGGACTCCAGCGCAGCGATCTGGACACGCTTCTCGAGACGCGGCGGGGACCGTGCGTCTCGGTCATCGTGCCGATGGAACGAGCCGGTCGCGATGCTCGGCAGAACCCGTTGCGGTTCAAGCATGGGCTCGATGAGGCCGAGGAGCGGCTCGTCGCCGCAGGCCTGCGTGCACCGGAGGCGCGCGACCTGCTGCAGCCGGCGCGCGACCTGCTGGCCGACAGCCACTTCTGGAACCAGCAGTCCGATGGGTTGGCGCTGTTCCTGGCACCCGGCTTCGAGCACATGGTCAAGCTGCCGGTGGAGACTGCGCAACGAACGGTCGTGGGCGCGCGTTTCCACGTGCGCCCGCTGCTGCCGGCCTTCTGGCCGGACCAGGCGTTCTACCTGCTGGCTCTGAGTCAGAGCGAGGTGCGGCTCTTCGAAGGAGCGCGGTTCGGCGTGCGCCGCGTCCCGCTCACCGACGTTCCAGACGGGATCGAGGACGTCACACGCTTCGTCCAGGGTGAGAAGGCGCGGCAGATGCACAGCAGCGAGCGTCGCGGTGCCGCCGTGGTGGGTGTCTCGCACGGTCACGGGGGTGTCAAGGACGATCGCGACGAACGGGTCTGGGAGTATGTCCGGGCGGTCGGTCAGGGAGTCGGCGAGACGCTTCGTTCGGCGGGGAGGAGCAACGGAGCGCCTCTGGTCCTGGCCAGCGTCCAGTACCTGCTCAGCCTCTATCGGGAGGTCCACGGATCGGCCGGCCCGGCTCACGCGCCGATCCTCGACGAAGGCATCGAGGGCAACCCCGACCAGCTCAGCGACGACGAGCTGCATCTGCGTGCCTGGCCGCTGGTGGCGCCACTGGCTGAGGTGCAGGTGACGTCGGCTCTGACGCGCTACCCGGAGGCATACGGCCGCGGCGAGGCGCGGCGCGACGTCGAGGGCGTGCTGGTCGCCACTCTGCAGGGCCGCGTCGAGACGCTGTTGCTGGCCGGCGACGCGATGCAGTGGGGACGGTTCGACGCTGACAAGGGCCGCGCCCGCCTGCACGATGCCTGGCGTCCCGGCGACGACGACCTGCTCGACCTGGCGGCCGCCCAGACGGTGCAGACCGGCGGCGTCGTCTACACGCTGCCCGCCGGGCAGATGCCGGAGGGTCGTCCACTGGCGGCGCTGCTGCGGTACTGACGCCTCGTCGTCGGGCGCGGGCACAGATCCTGCCGGCTGAGGAAGCCGCCGCGGTGGGCCGATCGTTCCGGGCCGCCGCAGTGTGTACCGTCGCTCAGCGGTGTCTGAGCGGCGGGACGAGGCGCAGCCAGATCGGGTTGGAGCGGCCGGCGGCGGTGCGGACGCGGACGCGCACTCGTCCGGCGGGACGCGGCGGCACCTTGACGCGGATGCGTCCGTCGCGCCATGAAGCGTAGACGCGGGCCCGCCGCGAGCCGAAGAAGACCGACGCCGTCCGTTTGGCATGCGGTGCGGCTGCGGCCGCCCGGCTGCGGCCGAACCCGCTGCCGCGAAGGGTCACCCAGCGTCCGGGCCGCACCCGCCCGGCGCTGAGCGATCGCAGGCGTGGTGGGCGGACCGTATCGGGACCGGGCTGTGGCGCCGGCTCGGCGCCGTACTCGAAGGCGCCGATGTCGACGCCGCCGCCGGCCGGCCGTCGGCCCCCGGCCAGATCGAGCGTTGGTGCGCCGCTCGCCGTGCCGGCGTCGATGAGCGGACTCCCGGCCCGCGGGCGGAAGTCGCCACGGGTGCCCCACGCCGGCCGTGCGAAGCGCGGCGGCGCCGAGCGGTTGCCGGCGCCCAGGGCGCCGGCCCGGAGCTGTGCCGCCGTGTAGTCGCGGCCGTTGGCGTGCACCTGCACGTCGGCCCCCGGCCGGTAGAGATCGCAGTGGTCGATGCGGGCGGTCACGGTGTCGCCCAGGAACACCTCGCCGTGACCGTTGGCGATCACGGTGTTGCGGATGAGCACCGTCATCGGCTCCGGCTCGCCGTACTGCATGTAGACGGGGTACGCGTGTCGTGCCGGGTCGTCGTGGACCGTCACGTTGACGATCGCGAACGTCGCCCCCGGCTCGCCGCCCATGACGATGCCGGCCCACGGCGAGGCGCCGCCGAGGCCGTCGCCCATGCCGTAGATGAGTGTGTTCTCGACGCGGCCGCCGGCCCACAGCTTGACGCCGTCGCAGCTGTTGTTGGCGACCGTGCAGCGCCGGATGGTGGTCGCGGCAGCCTTTGAGTCGAGGCCGTCGCCGCGGTTGTGCTCGGCCACCGTGTCTTCGATGAGGATCGGCCCGGCCGACGGCTCGATGCCGAAGCCGTCGGGCCTGTCGTAGGGCCCCGGTCCGGGGCCGCCGCGGTAGTAGTGGCCGGAGTACGAGAGGTGGCAGCGCCGGATGATCACGTCGCGGTTGCCGCCGTGCCGGCCCTCCGGTCCGCCGATGCCGCCGAAGCCGCAGTAGGAGAAGCGACAGCGCTCGACGAGCAGATGGCGCACGTCGCCGATGTTCAGCGCCATCTCGTCGATGTGGTGGATCGAAAGCTCGCGCAGGACGAGGTGGTCGACCGGGTCGCCGCCGGCCTCGATGCCGCCGCGGAAGCGCGCGCCGCCGTCCGCGGTGATCTCGAGGTTCTCGAGCGTCACGTAGCTGGTGCCGGAGACATCGACGGCCGAGAAGAGGTCGTTGCGCCCGGCCAGGACCGGCCGCTGCCCGGCCTCGCCGACGATGCGGGTCGGCGCCGCGGCCGTGCCCGACGGCGGCGTGATCATGTCGTCCCAGAAGGCGCGCAGCACGTAGCGGCCGCGCAGGATGACCAGCGTGTCGCCGCCGTGGAGGCGCTTTGAGGCCAGACCGGGGCTGCGCCAGGGTCTGGCCCGGCTGCCGGGTGCACCGTCGTCGCCCGACGGCGAGACATAGTAGGTGGCGGCGGCGGCTGTGGCCGGCCCGGCCAGGCCGGAGGGCAGGCCGCCGCAGAGGCACCACGTCAGCGCCGCCGCTACCGCGACGAGGGCGACGAACGGTGTGCGGGCCGGCGTGGAACGTGCGCCGGCCCCGGTCCACCGCCGGCGGTCACGCAGCCTGCGTCTCAGCTTCACGGCGATCGCCGTGACGTTGGTGTCTGCCGGTCGCTCCTGGCGCCGGCTGTGCCGCTTCCCATCGCAGCCTCCTTACGGCACTGGTCGGCACGTTCGACCGTCCCGGCAAGCCCTCTGGGGGTGATGACGCTCCAGATGCGTCGCCTCGTCAGGCAGCGGCCGTGCACACGCGGCGCGGCGCCCGAGCGGCGCCGCGCACGCGCCGTGTCGTGTACCAGCCGCGACGCTGTACCGGCTCGCGCCGTGCCGTGCGCCGGCCGCGTCGCTGTGCCGACTCGCGCCGTGCCGTGCGCCGGCCGCGTCGCTGTGGCGGCTCGCGCCGCGTCTCGCACGAGCGATGCCGCCCGGCCGTCTCACGCCGCGGCTGCGCGACCCACGCCGCCCGGGGCTCGCGGCGTCCGGCCGGTCAGCCGTGCTGCGGCGGCGCCTGGTCCGTGTCGTGCGGAGCGACCGCCGCGGCCAGCTCGCCCAGGGCGTCGTCGACGCCGCTCTGGTCGGTGTGACGCACCTCGACCCCGGCGTCGCGGAACACGTACGCCGGGCCCTTGTTGACCTCATGTGTCACCATCAGGACGTCGACGGCGAATCCCACGAGCCACTCCGCCGTGACGATGCCCTTCTGACGGTCGTCGTGCTGGTGCGGGTTGTCCCGGACCGCCTTGTCCACGATCGTGCCGTCCACCGGCTTCACTTTCACGAAAGCGAAGCGCGACGCCGAGCCGAACTCGTCGCTGAGCCGCTCAGGGTCCGCGGCGAGCGGCAGACAGACGGAGAGTACGTCGTGGCGCTGCGGCTCCAGGTGCAGCGTCATGTGATCGACGCCCGGCAGCTCGTCGCGCACCCCTGCTTCCAGGCGGTCGGCGGCGGCGTGTGCCTTCTCCAGATCGTCGGTGCGCACCATGACGATGGCCTCCACGAAGACGTAGCGGCCGGCGCTGCGGGCGGTGAGGTCGCGCACCCGGACGACCAGTGGATCGGCCTCCAGGGTGTCCTCGATGAGGCGCAGGGTGCGCGAGTCGACCGAGGCGTCCAGCAGCACCTTCATGCCGTCGGTCAGCAGGCCCCAGCCGGAGTAGACAACGATGGCCAGGATGGGGAAGGCGGCCCAGCGGTCGATGTCGAAGCCGATGAAGGTGGAGGCGACGGCGACCAGGGCCAGCGTGCCGCTCATCACGTCGACCAGACGGTGCTTGCCGTCGGCGACCAGAGCCGGCGAGGACGTGCGCCGGCCGCGCGAGGTGGCGTACAGGCTGTAGGCGAGCGTGATGGCGATGGAGACCACGACGCCAGCGATGACCCACCAGGTGATGACCGGCGCCTCCTCCTGCGGCGCCAGCGCCTGCGCAGCGATCTCGTAGGCGCCGACGAAGATGAGGATGGCGACGATCACCTGAAGGACGTTCTCGATCTTGTAAAGACCGAAGGGGAAGCGCGACGACTTGCGCGCCGAGAGACGCAGTCCGGCCCAGAGCACGATGGCGCCGACGACATCGACCGCCGAGTCGACCGCCGTCGCGGTCAGGACCAGGCTTTTCGAGAAGATGGCCAGGGAGCCCTTGATGGCGACGAGCAGAAGGCTGACCAGGATGCCGTAGACGGCGACGCGCTGGACCTCGCGGTCGCCGGCCTGGGCTGGTGTGGGCGTCGGGTCGTTCATGGCCATCTCGGCAGCATATGCTTCTTCTGCGCGCCGGCGCCTGTGCCTGCGGCCCCGACGGCCGCGGGACGCCGGCCACGAGCGAGGAGGTGTCCGGCGTGGATCCGGAACGGCCGTCGATCGAGCCGGTGACCATGCGGCCGATCGGCATCATCCACAGTCCGCACCACGATACGGCGCAGACGCCGATCCAGCCGGTCTGCGCCCGTGGAGTGGCCGGCACGGTCGAGGTGTTCGCCGACTATGTCGAGGGGCTTGCCGATGTGGACGGCTTCTCGCATCTGCACCTCATCTACTGGTTCCACCGCAGCACCGCGGTGCAGATGGGGTCGGGCCCGCCGTCGGGACCGTTCTCGCTGAAGGTCGTCCCGTACCTCGATGACGTGCCGCGGGGGGTGTTCGCCACGCGGGCGCCACGGCGTCCCAACCCGATCGGCCTGAGCCTGGTCCGCCTCGTGGAGCGGCGTGGTGCCGAGTTGCACGTGGAAGACCTCGACGTGCTCGACGGCACGCCACTGCTGGACATCAAGCCGTACGTGGAGGGGTTCGATCTGCGCCTCGGCACGCGCGGGGGGTGGACCGAAGCGGTCGGGGAGACCGAGTTCACCGAGCGGGGACGGCGGCGCTGAAGTACAGACGGCCGTCGACCCGTCGCTTCTCCAGCAGCCCCTCGCCGTCAAGCTCCTCCACATACTTGAGGATCTCGTTGCGATGCGCGCCGAGGCCCTCGACGATGTCCTCGAGTGAGCAGGGGCGGCGGGCCAGCAGCTCGAGCACCGCCGCCCGCGTGGCGCCGAACTCGGGCAGAGCGTGGACGCCGCGATAGTCGGCCACGACCTCGGCCGGTGGATCGAAGTACGTGGCGATCTCGTCCATGCGGGCGCGGTCGACGGCGACGGCGAACTCCTCGGCCGGCGGCCGCGTCACGGTGTTGAGTTGCACCCGGTCCGGGCGGACGGTGCGGGCGTGCTCGGCGATCCGGCGCGCCTCTGCCGGGATGGCGGTGTAGCCGCCGAGGATGAAGACCTCGAGCCAGATCGCACCCCGGTACTCCTCCCGGAAGGCGACGAGGCCGGCGAGCATCTGGGCGAAGGAGATGGACGGGTGCGGTCGGTTGACCGTCCGGAAGAGCGACTCGTCGCCGGCGTCCAGCGACGGTACCACGAGGTCGGCGGCGGCGATCTGGGCGCGCACCTCAGGGTCCCAGAGCAGCGAGCCGTTGGTGAGCACCGCGATCGGAACGTCGGTGAGGGCGTGGATGCGCTCGATCAGCTCGTCGAGTCGCGAGTACAGGGTCGGCTCGCCGGAGCCGCTCAGCGTGATGTAGTCGGGTCGCGACGAGAGTGCGCCGCGCAGCTCCTCGATCACGTCGTCGAGGGGGACCCATTCACGGCGCTCCACCGTCTTGTGGGTGGTGCGTCCCAGTTGGCAGTACACGCAATCGTAGGTGCAGGTCTTGAAGGGGACGAGGTCGAGGCCCAGCGAGCGGCCGAGACGGCGCGATGGGACCGGACCGAACACGTATGTCATCTCTCCTCGCCTCCCAGGTCACTGCTCGACTCGCCGTCCGATCCGCCGCCTGACCGGTCTCCCAGCCCGCCACTCGGGTCGGAGTGATCGGATGCCGGCTGTGTCCCCGGGGCCGGCGGCCCCAGCCGCTGCATCTGCCGCACGAGGTCGGCCGGCAGCGCCACGACCAGGCGGTCGGCGCCGAGCCCGCCGTACTCGCGGGCGTCGCCGCACCCGAAGGAGAAGGCCGGCACGCCTGCGCTGCCGGCGGCGGCGACGCACGAGCAGACGGACATGAACGACGACAGGCTCGTCTGCAGGGTGCGGCCGTGGGCGAGCTGCCAGCGTCGCAGCAGCTTCATCGCCGCGGCCGGCGTCAGGTAGGCGAGCAGCACGTCGGGGTCGTCGAGGCGGCCGATGCGGATGAAGCGCAGCGGCCGCCGGAAGCACGGCGTCTCCGCCACGATCCGGGCGGCGCGGTCGCGCGGTACACCGGCGTGCTCGGCCATGCGCGCGACCAAAGCGTCGTCGTCGCCGTCGCGGCCGAGGTTGCGGGGCGCGCCGACGCAGGTGAGCTCGGCGCAGTCGAGGACGAGCTCTTCCCGGAACGAGCGTCCCACGGCTGTGCAAAGCCGGACGAAGCCTCCCGGCGGCAGCGTGGCGGCCTCCTCGAACCGTAGCGCCGTCCAAGGCTCGCCGGTGATGGTCTCCAGAAGCTGGATCTCAGTCACGAGCCCGCCCTCGCCCTGTCTGCGTCGTGCCGGTCGGGGGTTGCCGACCGGCCGCCGGTGACGGTGTGCCCGCCGGCAGCAGCGTGGACAGGGGCGCTGGTGCGGCCGTCGGCACCGGCGTATCCGCCGGCGCCAGGGCGACCGTCGGCGCTGCGCAGCAGCGCCTGCGTGCCACGTTCGAGCCCGGTGAGCGCGGCCACCACCGGGCACTTGACGGTGAAGAGGAAAAAGATGTCGGCCGGCTCGTCGCTGAGCGACTCGTAGTTGCCCTGGCCTTTGGCGATGATGAGGTCGGCGGCGGCGAACCGGGTCCGGAAGTCCGGCGTGCAGTCGGACAGGAGGGTGCCCGGGGCGTCGGAGCCGTTGCTCACGACCTCGCCGAACCGTCCCAGGCCGGCGACCTCGGCGTCGGCCAGCGTGGCGTCGTTGAGCACCGGCGCGCCGCGTACCGCGAAGGTGACGCGTCCCGCCGGAAGCTGCTCGGCCAGCAGGCAGTCGAAGACGATCTCGCCGGCGTTGTCGGTGAGGTAGAGGATGCTGCCGGCGTCGGCCAGAGCGCGGCGAAACTCCTCGACATCACCGTGGAACGGCTGGTCGTGCGATCCGTCGATGGCGTCTTCTATGCGTTCCGTGCTGCGGACGCCGGAGGCGCCGACGTCGATGGTGTTGCCGGCGATCGCCACGCGGATGGCGGCGGTCAGCGGATCGGTAGCGGTGCGCACGCGTTCGGCGAGCGACGGCAGCATGGCGAGCGCCGCCTCGTTGGAGCGTCGCTTGAGCTCTCCGAATGGATCTTCGTCACCGGCCAGCTCGCGGATGCGGCGCTGCATGCGCTGTACCACCGGCAGCGGCGAGCCGCTGAGGTCGGCCTGGGCCGTCATGACCAGCGCCTCGCGCATGATCCGTTCGCGCAGGTCGGCGTCCCCGTCGACGATCCGGGACGCCTCGAACGCCTGGCGGACAAGACAGGGCAAGCATTCCAGCGTGGTCTTCATCGCGGTGCCGCGGGCCTCCTCTTTTTTTCTGGCGTATGCCCATAATATCGCGGACGGGGCCGCGTGTCTTCACGACGCGTGGGTGGACGCATGTCATGCCGTCTCCGCGGGGTCGATGGCCGGAAGGACTCCGGCGGCCGTCCGGCCGGGAATCGGCCGATGGGGCGGCCGGTCAGGAGGCGTCGAACGCCGCTCCGGCGTCGAGCTCAAAGCCCGCGGCGAAGAGCCGCTCGCAGGCGGCGACGACGTCGCAGTCGTACCGCGTACCGGCGCCGTTCCGCACTTCGGCGAGCGCGATCTGTGTCCCGAAGGCAGGCCGGTACGGCCGGTGGCTCGCCATCGCCTCCACCACATCGGCGACGGCCAGGATGCGGGCCTCCGGCAGGATGTCGTCGCCCGTCAGCCCCTGCGGGTAACCGGAGCCGTCGCTGCGCTCGTGATGCTGGCGGACGGCTTCGGCGACCGGTCCGTCGAACGCGATCGGCTTGAGGATCTCGTAGCCGAGCACCGGGTGCTGGGTGATGAGGTTGCGCTCGATCGTGGTCAGCGCGCCGGGCTTGCTGAGGATCTCCGCCGGCACGCCGATCTTGCCGACGTCGTGCACCTCGCCGGCCAGGCGGATCGTCTCCACGGCGCGCTCATCGAGACCCATCGCGGCGGCGATGGCGACGGCAAGGCCGGTGACCCGCCGCTCGTGGCCGCTGGTGTAGGGATCGCGCAGCTCGACCACGGCGCCCATGGCACGCACGGTGTCGTGGAGGGCGACGCGGAGGCGCTCACTGCTCTCGGCCAGCGCCTCCTCGGCGGCCTTGCGCTCGCTGATGTCCAGCATGACGCCGATGATGCCGGCCGGCCGGCCATCGGGTCCGATGAAGGTGGCCTTGTTGAAGACGACATCCCGCAGAGCCCCGTCTGCGGCCTGCACCTTCCACTCGTATGACTGTCGGCCTGGCTTTCGGAGCAGCGCGCGGTCCATGTCGGCGTACCTGGCGGTGACGTCCGCAGGTCCGGTGGACTCCACCTGGGTACCGACGATCTCGTCGCGGCGTCGGCCGAGCAGCTCCTCGAAGGCGCGGTTGCAGCCGAGATAGACCCCTTCGGCGTCCTTGTAGAAAACGGGACTGGGGATGGTGTCGAGCAGGGTGGCGAGAAAGCCCGCCTGCCGGGCGAGCTCGGCGGACTTTTCCTGTAGCGCCTCCTCGGCCTGTCGCCGGGCGCGTTCGCGCTCGGCGTCGGCCAGCGCCCGCTCCACCGCCAGCGGCAGCCGGGCGAGGCGGTCTTTGAGGATGTAGTCGGCGGCGCCTTCCCTGACGATGGCGACCGCCCTCTCCTCACCGATGGTGCCGGAGACGCAGATCAGCGGGACGTGCGGGGCGCGCTCCTTGACGATCTCCAGTGCCGCCGGCGCATCGAAGCCGGGCAGCTTGTAGTCGGCCAGGACGATGTCGTACCGGGCGGTGGTCAGGAGGCGCTCGAACTCCGCCCCGGTGGCGGTCACATCCATCTCGATGGTCAGGCCGGCAGCGCGCAGCAGTCCGTTGATCAGCTCGGCGTCGTCGGGCTCGTCCTCCAGAAGGAGGATGCGCAGCCGGCGCGGCACGTCTGCACCGGCTCTCGGGTCTCGGTCCTGGGGTTCGTTCACGTCACCTTCGTGGTCTCGCCGCCCGTATCCAGGGCGTCATCACTCACCGGCTCCCATACTCGTATCGTCAGGCGGCAGCTCGTTGATGAGTGCCCAGAACACGCCGAGCTGACGCACGGCATGCATGAACTCCTCGAACTGGACCGGCTTGACCACGTAGGCGTTCGCACCGAGCTGGTAGCTGGTGACGAGGTCCTGCTCCTGGCGCGACGAGGTCAGGATGACCACCGGCAGCGTCCGCAGCTCCGGGTCGGCGCGGATCTCGCGCAGCAGCTCGAGTCCGTCCATGCGCGGCATCTTGATGTCGAGCAGCAGGAGCGCCGGCCACCGCTCGCCACGCGTCGCCCACCGTCCTTGATGGCGCAGGTACTCGAGCGCCTCCACGCCGTCGCCCACCACGTCCACCCGGTTGGCCAGGCCCTCCTTCCTGAGCGCCTCGAGCGTCAGCTCCACGTCGTCGATGCTGTCCTCCGCCAGGAGGATGGGTCGCAGATCGTCCACGGTCAGCGTCCTTTCGGGGCGGGAAGCGCGAAGTAGAAGGTGGCGCCCTCGTCGACGGCGCCGTCGGCCCACGTGCGCCCACCCATCCTGGCGATCACCCGGCGGACGGTGGCCAGGCCGATCCCGGCGCCGGCGAACTGATCGGGCGGATGCAGTCGCTGGAACACGCCGAAGAGCTTGCCGGCATAGCGCTGCTCGAAGCCGACCCCGTCGTCGCGCACCCAGAACACCACTTCGTCGTCGTCGGCGTCGCAGCCGACTTCGATGCGGGCGGCATCGTGGGGGGCCGAGTACTTGACCGCGTTGTCGAGCAGGTTGATCCAGACCAGGCGCAGCATGGCTTCATCGCCACGTACGTCGGGCAGAGCGGCGATGCGCCACTCGATGGGCCGCTCTCCGGCGTCGGGCAGGACGGCCTCCCGCGCCTCTGCGACGACCTGGTCCATGTCCACGGTCGTCATCCTGATCTCGCTGCGGCCGGTCCGCGAGAACTCGAGCAGCTCGTCGATGAGGCGTCCCATCCGTTCGACGGCGGCGTTGATGCGGTCCACGTAGTGCTGCAGGTCGTCGTCGAGCTCGTCGCCGGAGCGTTCCCGCAGGAGCGTGGCGAAGCCGGCGATGTGCCGCAGCGGCGCGCGCAGATCGTGGGAGACGGTGTAGGTGAACGCCTCCAGCTCGGTGTTCACCGCCTCCAGCTCGGCCGTGCGGTCTCTCACCCGCTGCTCCAGCTCGGCGTTGAGACGTACCACGGACTCTTCTGCCCGCTTGCGTTCGGTGATGTCCTGGATCGTCGCGAACACCCTGGCCGAGGTGCCGTCGCTGTCGCGCTCGATGACGCCCACGGTGCGTACATGCAGTACCTCGCCGTCGCAACGGACGAGCCGGTACTCGTTCGGCGTCAGCTCCGTGGCGCCGGATGCGACGCCGTCCTCCAGCCAACGCGTCACACGGTCGAGGTCGTCCGGGTGGTGGATGTCGGTGTTGACGCGTGAGTAGTCGACAGTCTCCCCCGGGTCATAGCCGAGCAGAGCGTACAGGCCGTCCGACCAGTCGACGGCCCCGGTCTCCACGTTCCAGGTGAAGTCGCCCATGCGGGCGATGCGCTGTGCCTGCTGCAGCTTCTGTTCGCTCCCGCGCACGGCCTCCTCGGCGGCCATCCGTTCGGTGATGTCGAGGACCGCCGTCATGAAGTAGAGCGGCTCACCGTGCTCGTCACGGCGCAGCGTCGTCGACACGTCGGCCCAGAGGAGAGAGCCGTCCTTGCGCAGGTACCGCTTGGTGAAGCGTGCCGAGTCACGCTCGCCGCCGAGCAGCGGTGCGATGATGATCTCGTTGGCGGCGACATCGTCGGGGTGGGTGATGTCCTGCCAGCGACGGCTCTGCAGCTCATCGACGGTGTAACCCAGCATGTCCCGGAATGCCAGGTTGGTCTCCATGCGCCCGTCCGGGTAGGTGAGAGACTTGCCGACGATCGAACGGTCGAAGACGTACCGGAATTTGTCCTCGCTCTCCTGCAGCGCCTCCTCGATGCGCTTGCGCTCGGTGATGTCCTCGAAGATGGTCGCGAAGGTCCCGGGAAGCGGGGAGACCACGCTGATCTTGAAGTTGCGCTGCAATGGTGGCCAGTACGTCTCGAAGCTGCGGGCGGGAGCGCCGTTCGCCACCGCGGCGTACTCGGTGAGGAACGGCGGCTCGGGACTGCCGTATGCGTCGCACGCCGACCGTCCGCGGACCTGCTCGGGTGTCCACCCCGTCTGTCTTTCGAACGCCGGGTTGACGTCGAGGATACGGTAGTCGACCGGCCGCCCGTCCTCGTAGACGACCTCGTGTAGGGCCACGCCCTCCGTCATGCTTTCGAACAGCGAGCGGAACCTGGCCTCGCTGGCGCGCAGTGCTTCCTCGGCCTTCTTGCGCTCGGTGATGTCGTCGAAGACCACGCAGAACCGGTCGGTCGTGTCCCACGGCCGGTAGACGGTGCAGTCGTAGAGCTTGCCGGTGGGCCCGTGGAACATCTCGAAGCGTCGTGTCTCGCCGGAGACGGCGACGGCGCCGTAGTTCTCGATCCAGCCTGCCTCGGTCTCCGGCCATACCTCGTGGACCGTCTTGCCGCGCACCTCGTCCAGGGTCACGCCTGTGATCCGCTCGTAGGCCTCGTTGATGTACTCGAAGCGGTAGCTCACGAAGCTGCCGTGCTCGTCGAACACGGACTCGAAGACGACGAACGCGTTGCTCATGCTGCGCAGGAGGTCGGCGCGCTCCCGGAACAGGGTCAGGCGCTCCTCCTCGGCGTGCTTGCGGTCGGTGATGTCTTCCGTGAAGCCGAGGAAGCGTCCCGAGGAGAGCTCGACAGCCGAGACCGACCACCAGCGTCGCTCTCCGTTCTTTCTGATGAACGGTCCCTCGCCGTAGGCCTGTCCCGTCTCCAGCAGTTGTGCGAAGTGCTCGCGGCCGTAGTCCGTCTCGCCCGGCGGCAGCACGTCGGGGATGGCCATGTCGAGCAGTTCTGCTTCGTCGTAACCGGTGATCCTGCATGCCTGCGGATTCACCTGGAGGTAGCGGCCGGTCTCATCGCCGATGAACACCCCGTAGGGGGCGTTCTCGAAGTAGCTGCGCCAGAGCCGCTCGCTGTCCTTGAGGGCGTCCTCGACCTGCTTGCGCTCCGTGACGTCCTCGTAGATGGCGACGATCTCGCCGCTCGGCAGGCGGTACACGAAGTTGTCGCGCCAGCCGGTGAGGCGCTCGTCGGTGTACTGCGAGACCGGATGCTCCTCGGGCTCGCCGGTCCGGTGGACGCGGCGGAAGACGTCAAGCAGCCCGAACTCCTCGACGCCGGGGAAGACCTCCGTCACTCGCCGCCCGATGACGTCCGCGCGGTCGAGCCTGTCCATCGCCTCGGCGGCGGCGTTGAGCTCGCGGAAGATGAAGTCCTGCCCATCCTCGGTGGCCTCGTAGACGGCGACGCCGGCGTTGATGCGCTCCACCAGCTCCCGGTAGCGTTCGCCGGTCTCCCGCAGCGCCTCCTGGGCTCTCGTCCGTTCCACGATCTCGCCGATGAGCCGCGCCGCAGAGTGCAGGCGGGCCTTGGCGAGCTGGACCATGTAGGCGGGTCTGCCCTCGTAGGCGGCGGCCTCGCGACGGAGCTGCTCGGGCGGCACTCCGTAGAGCAACGCGAGCTCCTGCAGCTTCCCGGGGTTCGTCGGCGGGTCGCCGTAGCCGACGTTGATCGCCCCCACGACCTCGTCGCCGGCGCGGATCGGCACGGCGTAGAGGTGGAGGCCGCCGCGGCACTCGATGTCGACCGGCTCGCCGGTCTCGATGGCCGGCCGTGAGCAGTCGGTCCAGCAGGACTCGTGACAGAGCCAGTCGCCGCTCGCCAGAGCCTCCGCGTCATCGTCCACGCCACACAGTTGCCGCGCGGCGTCGTCGAGACAGCGGCACCAGCCCGAGGAGAAGATGCCGAGCGCGTAGTCGCCGTTCTTCTCGTACACGGCCGACGAGGTGCCCAGCAGATCGAGGAAGTCGCCGGCGATGATGCGCAGGGCCTCCCGGCCCACGGCGTCGAGGATCGTCCGGTCGGCATTGAGCTCCGTGAGGTCCCCGTACGACTGTGTCGCCGTGGCCGCCGGCGCGGCCCGATCGCCGCTGGTCTGGGACGTGAGCATCCACTCGATGCGGCGCAGATCGGCCTCGGCGCGCCGCCGGTCCGTGATGTCGTCGAAGGTGGTGTACACGCTGGTCGTGGCGCCCGAGCCGTCGACCCACTCCGGCACGGCGTTGACCTCGATCCAGCGGTAGTCGTCTTCGGTCGGGTTGTAGACGCCCATCACGACCCGGAGGACCGGTCGGCCGGTCCGCAGGGCGACCATGCTGGGATGCTCCTCGCCGGGCAAGTCGCTGCCGTCTTCGCGGACCGTCCGCCAGCGCGGGTCGGCGGAGGTACGGCCCTGCAGCTGGTCGAGCGTGAGGCCGAGGATGCGCTGGGCGGCAAGGTTGGCGTCGGTGATGCGGCCGTCGGCGGCCTGATAGACCACGCCCTGCGTCATCGTCTCGAAGAGCCTCAAATAGCGAGCTTCGCTCGATCGGGCGCGCTCCTCGCGCTCGTCCAGTGACTGCTGCTGCCGGGCGAGTCCCTCGAGCAGGCTGTCGACCTCGTGGACGACCTTGTCCCGTCCGAGGAACTCACGCGGCGGCAGGTAGTGGTCGTTGCGCAGCACGCTGCCGCCGTGGATCACGAGCGGGTGCGTCAGGATCACGTCGCGGATGGTCTCGGCCGGAAAGCGAGAGCGTTGGTACTGGCAGATCGCCAGGCAGTCGTGGGCGGACAGGAAGTCGTTGAGCCTGGCCTCGTATTCGACGAGGCGATCGGCACCGGTGGCGTCGCCGAGCGCCCAGGTCATCTCGCCGGTCACCCGCAGGGCGGCGAAGCCGTTGGCTCTGGCGGCGGCCGTCGACTCGGCGAGGTAGACGATCATGCGCTCGGGGTCAAAGGCGCCGTCGCGGAGGTACGTCTCGCGTTTCGCGAGCACGGCCAGCGCCCCCGACGCCTGGGCCGCGGCCGTGTCGACGCCGTCTCCCCGCAGCGCGTCCAGCACCGTCTCGGCGGTCGTCTCATCGACCACATACACGCAGCGCTCGCCGCGCTCCAGACCGAGGCGGATGAACGGCACGACCGCAGCGAACTGCTCATCTGGAGTCTCGTAGATGAGGCAGAGGTGGGCGTGCGGACGCAGTGCCTTCAGGGCGTCGAGCAGGATGCCGCTACCACCCGGCGGCGCCGCGTCGATCCCCCGTCCTCTGGCTGCATGACCGGGCATGTCGCCCGCCTTCCCCCGAGATCCATGCCACGCCGTGGCGAGAGTGTACACCCAGCTTGTTCAAGGACCCCGACACTCCCGGCCGATAGGTTTGATGAGCATTGACAGGCGGAGGACGCTCGTCTAGCCTCCGCTGCGGATCAGTCAGCCGGATGACTGAGAGGAGGGGAGCATGAAGCGCAACGCCCAGGCCGGCGCCGTACGCAACGCCGGCCTTTCATTCAGTGTCTTCAGCGACACCGACATCGACGACATCCACCTGGCCACGCTCGAGGTGCTCGAGCGCACCGGGGTGTTCGTCGAGCAGGACGAGGCCTTCGATATCTTCGCCGACGGTGGCTGTCGCGTGGACAGGGAAGGGCGCGTGGTCCGCATCCCGGCTCACGTGGTGGAGGAGGCGATCCGTAGCACGCCGCCCAAGGTGGTGCTGGCGAGTCGCGACCCGAGGAACGACGTGGTCCTCGAAGCGGGTCGGGTCGCCTTCACCAACTTCAGCGAGGGCATCAAGGTCATCGACCCGCACACCGGTGAGCTGCGCGACTCGGTCAAGGACGACGTGGCCGCCATCGCGCGCCTCAACGACTACCTGAGCGAGATGGACACGTTCGAGCTGGCAGTGGGCGCCAAGGACGTGCCGGAGGAGACCGCCGCGCTGCACAACGTCGAGGCGGCGCTGCTCAACACCACCAAGTGCGTCGCCGGTCAGGCGCTCTCCGAGTGGGAGAGCGAGGCGATGATCGACATGGCGGCGGCGCTGGTCGGCGGCCGCGACGCCCTGCGCGAGCGGCCGATCATCTACCTCGGCGTCTGCCCGGTGAGCCCGCTGCAGCTGCCGCGCGAGGTCACCGAGGTGATCGTCTCTTCGGCCCGGGCCGGGATCATGGACCTGGTGCTCAGCATGGCCATGGCCGGCGGCTCGTCGCCGGTGACTCTGGCCGGCACCATGGTCACCCACAACGCCGAGGTGCTGGCCGGCATCACGCTGGCGCAGCTCACCGAACGTGGCGCGCCGTGCGTCTACGGCTCGTCGACGACCGGGCTCGACTTGCGCTTCGCGGCCGCCTGCGTCGGCTCGCCGGAGCTGGCCCTCATCAGCGCCGCCGTCGCCCAGATGGCCCAGCGCTACAAGATCCCGAGCTTCGTGGCCGGGTTGTAGGCGGACAGCAAGACGTGCGACGTCCAGACCGGTCACGAGAAGACCCTCACCGGGCTCCTGGCGGCGTTGGCAGGTGCCAACCTCATCTACGGAGCCGGCATGATCGAATCGGGCGTCACCTTCGACTGCGGCCAGTTCGTCATCGACAACGAGCTGGCGCGGATGATCAAGCACACCGTGGCCGGGATTCCCGTCAACGACGACACGCTGGCGGTCGAGGACATCCACGCCGTGGGCCCCTTCAAGGACTTCCTCTCCCTGGACAGCACGCTGCGGCGGATGCGCGAGCAGAGCCAGCCGAAGCTGCTCGACCGGCGGGTGCGGGAGGACTGGGAGGCCGGCGGCAGTCGCGAGATCCACGCGGTAGCGCTGGAGCAGGCCAGAGAGATCATGGCCGAGCACGTGCCGCTGCCGGTACCGGACGAGAGTGCCGAGCTCATGCGGCGGATCGTGGCCGACGCCGACCGCACGTACGCCGGCGCCTGAACCCGACCGCACGTACGCTGGCGCCTGACGGTGCGCGGGCGGCGGCGCCAGCCCGGGGGCACGCCGCGACCGCTGCGGCCCGCCGGGCCCGGCGACATGGGACTTCCCGCGGGTCTGCCCGCCGGCTGCCGTGGCGGGTGAGGCTCGTGGCTCGCGCGGAGCGACCTCGATGCCGAAGTAGAGAGCGACACCGTGTGAATCCGGCGTGGCCGTCGTCGGCGGCCGGCCGAAGGGAGGAGACGACTCATGATCGAGATCATCGACGCTGCCCCCGGCAACGTGCTTGCGTTCAAGGCGGTCGGGGAAGTCGAGGCAGCCGACTACGATACGGTGCTCAAGCCGGCTCTCGACCGCATGCTGGAGAGTGGCGAGAAGGTGCGCTGCGTGTACGTACTGGGGCCCGAGTTCAAGGGATACTCCGCGGGGGCGGCCTGGGAAGACGCCGAACTGGGCATGGCGCACGTGACGAAGTGGCATCGCTGCGCCGTCGTCACCGACATCGACTGGCTGCGCCACGTCGTCAAGGGCTTCGGCTGGCTGATGGTCGGCCACATGAAGCTGTTCGCCGTCGCCGAGCTGCAGCAGGCGATGGAGTGGGCCGCCGCCGACTGACCGCCGTCGGCGGGCGTTCCGATCGCCCGCCGAGCTCCCGATGCTTCATGTCGACGGCGCCGAAGCGTAAGCTTGGACAGGATGGTCGGCAGTCGTCACCGCACACATCGCACACATCAGCGCGATGCCGTCGAGAGGGCATGGCAGGAGCGGAGGGTGTCATGAGTGCACAGGACGCGGCGAGCGGAGGAGAGAGCACGAGCGCTCGGACCCCTCTCGAGAAGGCGGCGGAGTCCCTGACGCCGGTCTCCGAGAGGGCGGCGTCGGACTACGCGGCGCAGAAGGACCGCCTGCGCGAGATGGTCGATCGCGCCATGGCCGGCAGGGCGGATATCGTGACGCTTCTCGGCGGCACTTCGTTGCGCGTCATGTACGACAACGACCGCAACCACGTCGCTTTCATGGCCACCGTCCTCGAATCCAGCGACTTCGGCCTGCTCGCCCGGACGCTGCCGTGGGTGTACGGCGCGTATCGCTCCCACGGCTACAGCGATGACTACTTCCCGGCGGTGCTGGAAGCGTGGATCGGCGCTGTGCGTCGGTACGTGCCGGCCGCGCATGCCGCCGAGATCGTGCCTGTCTACGAGTGGATGCTCGACCATCAGCCGGAGCTCATCGCGGCGGCCGATGTCGCCGCCGGCGCCGCTGCCGGTCGCGATCTGGCCGAACAGGTCCGTGCCTTCCTCGGCGCTCTGCTGGCCGGTCGCGCCGCGGACTGTCGGGAGATCGCCGACGAGCTGGCGCAGCGACCGGAGGATCTGGCGGGCTTCTATCTCGACGTCGTGCAGCCGGCCATGGAAGAGGTCGGCCGCCTCTGGGAGCGAGACGAGATCTCGGTGGCCGAGGAGCATCAGGCCAGCGCCATCGTCTCGCGGACGATGGCGGTCCTCTACACGCGCCTGGTCCATCACGACGTCACCAGGGGGTCGGCGGTCGTGACGGCGGCGACCAATGAGTTCCACGACATCGGCAGCCGCATGGCCGCCGATCTGCTCGAGGTGGACGGCTGGGACGTCACCTTCCTCGGCGCCAACACACCCGACGACGAGCTGCTCAAGCTCGTGCGCAAGCTTCATCCCGACGTGCTGGGGGTCTCGGTCGCCATGCCGTTCAACCTCGATCACGCCAGGCGGACGGTGGCTGCCGTACACGAGGACCCCGACCTCGATGGGACGCGGGTGCTGGTCGGCGGCCGGGCGTTCGCGCTGCGGCCGGAGTCGGCGGAGTGGGTCGGCGCCGACGCGATGGCCGTCGATGCCCGCGACGGGGCGCGGATCGCCGCCGCCTGGTGGGCCACCGACCCTCGCGCCGGCGCCGGCGCGTCGGCGCCGGGTCGATCGTCGGATCCATCTGTCGTCGGCGAGTCCGGCCACCTCTCAAGAGACTGAGATGTCGGCCGTCGATCTGGTCCTGCGTGAGTACCCCGACCTGCTGGCGGCATACCTCGATGCCGGAGGTCAGTGCTGCGTCGTCGTGCTGGATGCCGAGGGAGCCATCGAGGGCAGCAACGCGGCGTTCCGCCGCCTGCTGCCGCCGGACGACGACCCGCGCGGCAAGCCGTTCCGTGACTTCCTGGGACGCGGTGACTGGGAGCGGTTGACCGTCGCCGGCGTGTCCGCGGGCGCCGACGCCATGGCCGGCCGTTTCCCCTTCCGCCGGGCGGTCGTGGCGTTGCGCCCCGACCGCTTCGGCCGCCGGCCGCTCTCGCTGGTCGTCTTCGAAGCCGGTGAGCGCAGCATCGTGTTCGGCGAACGGGTCGAGGCGAGCGAGAGCGAGATCGTCGAGCGCATGTCGGTGCTGACCAGCGAGATGGCCGACCTGAACCGCGAGCTCAGCAAGACGAATGTCTCGCTGGAGCGGGCCAACGCCACCATCACCCGGCTGATGAACTCCGATCCACTGACCGGCATCGCCAACCGGCGGTTCTTCGGCGAGATGCTCGAGCGGGCGGTGAGCTTTGCGCACCGTCACCGGCAGCCGCTGGCAGTGACCATCTGCGACATCGACCGCTTCAAGCAGATCAACGACTGCTGTGGCCATGCGGCCGGCGACGACGTGCTCATCGCCTTCGCGCGTCTGCTGGAGAGCAGCTGCCGGGCAGAGGACGTGGCGGCGCGCTTCGGCGGCGACGAGTTCTGTGTGCTGCTGCCGGCCACCGACATCGACAGAGGGCGCAGCTTCGTCGAGCGACTGCGCGAGCGCTGGCGCGGGATCGTGTTCGAGGAGCTGCCGGAGCCGGTCACGGCCAGCTTCGGGCTGGCGGTGCTGGCGGACGGTGACGGTGCGGACGAGCTCCTGCGGCGTGCCGATACGGCCCTGTATCAGGCCAAGCGCGGCGGTCGCGACGCCGTCGGCTGCGCCTGAGCCGCGGGATCGGCGTCATCGGGGGGAGAGTCCAGGATCGCAGACACCGGCCTGGGATTGACCGTCGTGGCCAAACGGCGCCTGTAGCCGGCCGCTGCGTCTTCCCGTGCAGCCTGTGGTCACGCGTGAATGACGAAGGGGCGGGCGGCCGCAGGGCCGCCCGCCCCTTCTTGTGACCACCGCCGGCTCGGCCCAGGTCCGCGGGCAGGCGGGCCGGTCCGGCGGTGAGCGTCACATCAGCGGGTCATCTCCACACGTGCCTCCTTGGCGGTGACGCTCAGGCCTCCTCGGCCGGTCCGCCGCGACGGCGGCGCATCACGAAGAACGCGACCGCGCCGATGACCACGACCGCCGCGATGCCGATGCCGATCCAGAGGCCCGCGCTGATGCCTCCTCCGGTCGTCTCGGCGACCACCGGCTTGAGGTTGTAGTAGGCCCACGGGAAGGAGGCGCCGCACGCCACCGGGCCCTCACCGAAGTTGCAGCGCTCCCAGCCGGTCCACTTGTCTGTCCGGTAGGCCTGCAGCTTGAGCGGATGGGTGGTGACGATGACCGGGCAGTCCTCGTACATCACCTGTTGCATCTGGTGGAGGAGCTCTGCCCGCTTGTCCGGGTCCATCTCCTGGTTCTGGGCGATGTTGAGCTCGTCGTACCTCTCGTTCGACCAGCCCTGCTCGTTCCAGCCCTCGATCTGGGCCGTGCTCCAGCAGTCGAGCGTCTGACCGGGGTCGGCGTAGCCGTCCCAGTTCCAGTAGTAGGCGTCGAAGTCCGGGGCATAGGTGTCGCCCTCGTAGTTCCAGATCTTGTCGAAGAACACGCCCTCGTCCTGGACGGTGAGGACCACGTCGATACCGCACTCCTCCCACCAGCCGGCGATCAGCTTGGTGGCACGCTGGCTCTCCGGGTTCTCGGCCAGGCCCCAGAGGCGGAGCTTGATCGGCTCGCCCTGCTTGTCCTCGCGGACGCCGTCGCCGTCGCTGTCGGCGTAGCCGGCGTCGTCGAGCATCTGGTTCGCGAGCTCGAGGTCGAAGCCGCGCGCCTCGCTCTCGGCCGGCGCCCAGGCGAAGTCCGGATCGCGCCAGGTGCTGGGCGGCAGCATCGTGTGGCCGACCCAGGCGTGACCTGTGTAAGCTACGTCGACGAGCTTCTGACGGTCGACGGCGTGCTCCAGCGCGATACGGAGGTCCTTGTCGAGCAGCGCCGGGTTGCCGAGCGACGCCTTGTCGTCGTAGCAGTTGAAGCCGACGTAGTCCCAGTTGTACCAGGGGTACTCGATCGCTTCGATGCCCTCGGTGTTCTGCAGTTCCTCGAACTGCGCCTGCGGGAACATGTAGGCGACGTCGATGGCGCCGCTCTTGAGGTCCTGCACCAGTGTGTCGCCGTTCTTGTAGACCACGAACAGGACCTCGTCGACAGCCGGTGCACCGAGGTAGAAGTCCTTATAGGCGGCCAGCCGCAGGTAGCGGTTCTTCTTCCACTCGACCACCTGGAACGGGCCGCTGCCGATGACCGGCGGATCGTTGGCGAAGGTCGTACCGGCCTCCTCACCCGACAGCTTGCTCCAGATGTGCTCCGGCAGGACGGGTATCCACAGGCCCAGGAGGTTGGACTTGGGGTGGCTGCAGTAGACCTTGTAGGTGAGGTCGTCGATCTGCTCGGCCTTCTCGACGCCCTCCAGGAAGCCGATGTAGGACGAGATCTCGTTCTCGATGATGAAGTTGTAGGTGAAGACCGCATCCTTGGCGGTGATCGGCGTGCCGTCGTGCCAGGTCATGCCCTCGTTGATGGTGAACGTCCATTCGAGCTCGTCGTCGGACAGCACCCAGCTCTTGTTGATGCCCTTGTCGTCCGGCTTGAGGTCTTCGATGGCGCGCCCGGTGAGGAGCAGGTACTCGTTGACGTAGACCTCGTAGACGTTGTTGCTCCAGCCGATGAGCGGGTTCATGTTGTCGACCTCGCCCATCCAGCCGATCTTGACGACCTTCTTGCCGGCGGAACCGGTCTCCTCGTCCTGGGCGGTCGCCAGCCCGCCGAAGGCGAAGACCGCCACGATCGCGATCAGCGCACAGGCCGCGATCACCATCCAGCTGCGTCGCATGCGTCTCTGCTTCATCGATCAGACCCCCTTGTCATGATCTTCCGTACGGGACGCTGCCCGCACGGCGTTCCGCCCGTCTGGGCTCCATCTGAGCAGGACAGGTGTGAGCGCGGCGCTCACGCGGCTCCCCCCGTGCGCCAGGGCAGCTGCCTCATCGCATGACGGGTGAGGGGGCAGACGCTCTGACAGACGCCGCAGGTACCATCCCACTCGGGGTGTTCGTAGGTCTTGGCCTCGCAGGCTTTCTCATCGTAGAGCTCGTCACGGGTCATGCCGACCTGCCACAGGACGTCGATGCCGGCGCTCTGCGGGCAGGCGGTCACGCAGGTGGTGCAGCGGCCACAGCGGCTCTCGGTGATCGGCCGACCGGGCGTCAGCGGCATGTCGGTGAACACGCTGGTGAGACGCACTCCGGGGCCGAAGCGCGAGGAGACGAACAGCGCCGTCTTGCCGATCCAGCCCAGACCGGACTGCGTGGCCGCGGTCTTGTGGGCAAAGACGCCGGCGTCGCCCCAGTCCGGCAGCGGCGGGTCGTCGTGCGGGCCGGCCATGACGTTGCTGTTCTGGATGGCCCGGAAGCCGGCGCGGTGAGCGAGTCGGACGACTGCCGCGGCGGCGTCGTCGAGCTCCGTGAACAGCCGCGCGTAGTCGTCGAAGAACGCCTGCGACATGTGGTGGTCGCGGCCGATGCTGCGCAATGCCTCCGGCGAGTGACGACCGACCAGTGCGATCGCATACGGCAGCGATGGGGTGAGCGGCCACCCGGGATTGCGAGCGACACCCCATTCGTCGATCCGCTGCTC
>Ga0172371_10000907_pt1 | contig 46811 bp, 44 predicted proteins | sample Lak12m_FD_114543 | JGI IMG/M metagenome (GOLD analysis project Ga0172371, IMG submission 114543) | Freshwater microbial communities from Kabuno Bay, South-Kivu, Congo - kab_022012_12m | ecosystem: Environmental > Aquatic > Freshwater > Lake | place: Democratic Republic of the Congo: South-Kivu... | reverse complement strand
GGAACAGATCGGAAAGGTGACGAAGATTACAGAAAAAGGGGCGGAGTTTTCTTCATATATCGATGGGACTAAACATCTTTTAACACCCAAAAAATCCATGGAAATTCAAAGAGTATTGGCAGCTGATATTATTATGGCTTTTGATAATCCTCTTGGGCAAAGTAATTCTGTGTCGGAAAACACTAAAGCATACGAAAGAACATTACTTTGGGAAAAACAAAGTTTTGAAGCTTGGAATATGAACACAAAAAGTGTTCAGAATAAATTTCAGGCTCTTTATGGTATTGTTCAGGGCGAAACGGACGAAAAATTAAGAAAAAAATCATTCGATTTTGTCTTATCCACAGGATTTCCAGGGGTAGCTATCGGAGGGGAATCAATTGGATCAGACCCAAAAAAGACTGCTGAAGCATTGAACACAATTTGTGAACATTTGCCTGAAGATAAGCCTACCCACGCTTTGGGCCTGGGAGGTGGCCCGGAAGGAATTTTTGCTGCCGTTGATAGGGGAATTGATACTTTTGACAATACAGGAATAACAAGAATGGCACGCACAGGGATCCTTTTTATTTATCCCGAAGATGGTGGAAGTAAATTAAACAAATTTAGAGTTGATATTAGTAAAACAAAATTCAAAGATACAAAATCCAAATTTAGTAAAATATGCAGTTGTGACATGTGTACAAATTATTCAACTGCATATATCCACCATCTATTTAAATCAGGAGAAATTTTGGGGCTACGCTTAGCCACAATTCACAACATAACTTTTATTAATAATTTTATGGAACAAATAAGACAATCAATAATAAAAGGCACTTATTTTGAATACAAAAAACATTGGATTAAATAATTGTTCAATTTTACACTTGACTTTTTATGATAGTCTTGTCTATACTTCAGCACTCATATGGATCCTGTACAAAATTTGCAAAATCAAACACAATCAGTTTCTAATTCTACTTCACCGTCCAATAATGGAGTAGCTTTTCCGAGTGTTAATCAACCCAAAAAGGGAGGAAACGGAGCGAAAACAATATTAATTATAGGAATATTAGCTTTAACTGGAATTTTGGGTTTTGTAATTTACAAAAGTGCAACCAATAAAGATGAAGAAATAATTACAGAGCCAACTCCATTTGAAAATGTTGTAGACCAAACACAACAAATAAATGAAGCCACTCCAACCCCTATGGCTACATCATCAGCAGTTAGTAAATCAGAGATTAAAATACAAGTTCAAAACGGAACCGGAATTACAGGAGAAGCAGCTTATTTAGAGACACAGTTGAAAAAATTAGGTTTTGAAAACATTTCTGTTGGTAATTCATCCACTCAAGATCAAACAAGTACAAAAATTAGTTTAGGGGCTTCTGTGCCGACAAGTATAGCGACAGAAATTGCAAACAAATTAGGAACAATTTATCAGTCAGTATCTACAACAACATCAACAAACACAACTTATGATATTGTTATTGTTACAGGATTAAGAAAAGGATCATCAACTTCAAAACCAACTTCCTCTCCAGCCTCTATTATTCCATCAGCTTCACCATCTGCTTCACCCAAGGCTACTCCTTAATCATCCGTGATACAATAAATTATGGATAAGCTATCGTTATTGGCAAGACAGTTTAACCTTCCTTTAGGTAAATTTTCATTTCCAATTAGTTACATCAATGCCATCGCAATTGTCGTTTTAATTTTTTTATTGGTCTTAACCTTAGCGCAAGTCAGAAGGCATTTTGTTGATTGGTCATTCAAGGGTGCTGTTTTTGGAATTATTTTTGGCTTTTTACTTGCCTTAATATTAGAAGGTTTTTTGATAGTTAGTGGTAGAACTGTAATAACTGGAATATTGGGTTGGAAAAATGCGCCAAAACCGATCTCGTTTGTGCTTGATGCAGGAAGAAACAAATTAATCCAAGTATTGGGGGTTAATGATCAAACTCCTACTTTGGTAAATGAAAATTCAGGAATTCAATCAGTGATTCAGGCTATTCAGAGTTTAAACCCTGTTGAATCCAAAAAAATCAAAACAATTATTTGCCAATAATACCTCTTTATATGGAAGATCAATCTCAACAAATTACTAATTTATCAAATCGACTTGATAAACTCATTGAAGTTGTAAACATTGCCAATAAGAAACAAAAAATTATTGAACTTGAGCATGAAGCAAACAAACCTGATCTTTGGAATGATCAAGAAAAAGCAAGAAGTGTGACACAAGAGTTATCCGATTTAAAAAAAGAGGTATTAGAAATTGAAGATCTAAAAAGTACAATCGAAATTCTTAAGGAAGTTCCGGATGAAATAGAAACTGCAAAAGCAGAAAGTATACTTGCCAAATTGGAATTAACTAGTTATCTTTCAGGGGAATATGACAATAAAAATGCACTTCTTTCAATTCATGCTGGCCAAGGGGGGACAGAAGCAATGGATTGGACCAGTATGCTTTTTAGAATGTATGTTAGGTATTGTGAAAGAAAAAATTGGCAGACTGCAACGTTTGACTATGCACCGGGGGAGGAAGCTGGAATTAAAAGTGTTACTTTTAAAGTTTCAGGGCGATATGCTTATGGTTATCTAAAAAGAGAAGCTGGAACTCATAGACTCGTTCGTCAATCTCCGTTTAACGCAGACAAACTCAGACAAACTTCTTTTGCACTTGTGGAAGTTATTCCAGAGCTTTCCGATGTTGATATCAAAGACGTTAATATAAAAGAAGACGATTTAGAATGGCAATTTATTCATGCAGGAGGTCATGGTGGGCAAAATGTAAATAAAGTGGCTACGGCAGTTAGACTTACTCATAAACCCACGGGAATAGTTATTACGGCTTCAACTGAACGTTTTCAAGAGCAAAATAGAAAAATTGCATTGGAATTATTACGTGGTAAACTTTGGGTTCGTCAGCAAGAAATTGAAAAAGGCATAAAAAAGGAATTAAAAGGAGATTATCGTCCTGCTAGTTGGGGAACACAAATTAGGTCTTATGTATTACACCCATATAAAATGGTAAAAGATTTACGAACGGAAGTCGAAACAGGAAACACAGAGGCAGTTTTGGACGGCGAGATTGATGAATTTATTGATGCAGAGTTGAAATTGAAATGAAAATCGTCATCACTTCAGGCGCAAGATATGTTGATATAGACGCTGTTGCGTCGGCGTTTTTGTTTAAAGATTTGTTGACTCTAAAAAACATTGAATCTGTTATTGTTTTTCCCGGGCCAATAAACTCTAGTGTTCCAAAAAGTGTTTTGGATTGGGGAGTTTCCGTAGCGACAGAATTGCCTAGAGAAGAAGTTCGCTTTGCTGTTGTCGACATTTCAGACAGAACCGGTTTTCCAAATTTTGTCACGAACGAAAAAATCTATGCCATTTATGATCACCATATTGTTTACAAAAACGATTGGAAGGGGGTAAATATTCCAACCGTAATTATTGAGGAGATTGGTGCTTGTGCAACCCTAATATGGGAAGAGATAAAAAAACAAAAATTGGAAGACAAAATAAGCACAATTTCAGCTAAATTAGCTTATACAGCATTATTTTCAAATACGCTTAATTTTAATGCAAAAATTACAACAGATAGGGATAAAAAAGCGTTTGCTGAACTAGAAAAAATATCAGGTTTGGATAAAAAATGGATCGAAAAGTATTACAAGGAAACAGAAGAAGAGATAATAAATAATCCTTTAGATGCAATCAAAAATGATACAAAGATAGTAGAAATTTCAGGAAGTAGTAATCCAATTGCGATTGGCCAAATAGAACTGTGGAACTCAAAGAACTTCATTAATCAAAATAAAGAAAATATAAAAAAGATACTGTCTAATTTGTCATCTGTTTGGTTTATGACAGCCCCAAGCATATCAGAAGGTGTTAATTATCTTTATACAGAGAATAAAGAAACGCAAAAATTATTAAAAGATAGGATAAATGCAAATTTTATAAACGACATGGGGGTAACAAATAAACTTTGGTTAAGAAAAGAAATTCTGAAAGAATTATACTAACAATTTCAATTGATATTTGCGTTTTGAGATTTTAACGTGGTATAGTCTTTGTAGGATTATGGAAGAAAATAACTCAGAATTAATTGCACAGTCAACAAATAGTATTCCAAAGAATCGTAGCAATACTCCATTGGTTTTGGTGTCTTGTGCTTTGTTGGTTGTTGTGGCTGGTGTCGGTGTAGGGTGGTTGATTTCAAAAAATTTTGTTAATAAATCTTCCGTTGTCACAAAATCAAATTTAACAGGTAATATAACTGAAGCGGGTAAATTAGATTCCAAAGTAAAATACGATACGGCAACAGGAATACTTCAAGTTGGAGGAATTTCAAACGAAGGCAGTTATCATTTGGTGCGGGATGGTGGGCCTTCAAAAAATGTTTATCTTACTTCAAGTTCTGTTGATTTGTCTAAATTTGTAGATAAAAAAGTCGATATTTGGGGTCAGACTTTAGCTTCAAAAAAAGCTGGTTGGCTGGTTGACGTGGCAAAAATAAAATTAGCCCAATAATTCTTTTTTAAATTACTACTGTGCCTGAAGAAAAAATAATAATAAGTTTTAATAAAGTTACTAAAAAATTTGGTTCTCTAATAGCCTTAAACAATATTTCGTTGAAAATAAATTCAGGGGATTTTGTTTTTTTAACAGGCCCGTCAGGTTCCGGTAAAACTACAATATTAAAATTAATTCTTGGAGAGACTACAGCCAGCTCAGGAGAAGTTAATGTAAATGGTGTTGATGTAAAAGGTTTGTCTTCAAAAGAACTGCCTGGTTATAGACAAAAAATAGGTGTTATATTTCAAGATTTTAAGGTTCTTCCCGAACGAACTGTGGGGGAAAACATAGAAGTTGCATTGGCAGTAACTGGAGTTTCGGTGGATAGTTGGCCTGAAAGAGTAAAACATGTATTAAAATTAACAAATTTATCTCGTCACATTGATTCGTTTCCGTCACAACTCTCCGGAGGAGAAATCCAAAGAGTATCTTTAGCCCGAGCCTTAGTTGTAAATCCAAATATTATTTTGGCCGATGAACCTACTGGAAATTTGGATTGGGAAACTTCAGATAAATTAATGGAACTGTTTGAGAAAATTAACAATGAAGGCAAAACTATCATAATGGCAACGCACAACATGGAGATAGTCAAAAAATACAAAAAAAGGATTATCAACTTGGTTGATGGTATTATTAAGTAACAATGAAAATCCATTTTAAAACTGCATGGAATTTAATTAGAAGGTCACCTTTTCAGGCAATCTCAGCCTTGTTTGTTCTCACTCTTACTTTTTTTGTGGCTACAATTATTTCAGTTTTGGTTTATTCTTCATCAAAACTTATAGAATATTTTGAAACTCGACCGCAAGTAATTGCTTTTATAACCCAAAATGCGACAGATACTGATATTTCTGATTTGCAACACAAACTTTCGGTTAATACTCATATTCAAAACATTAAATATGTCAGTAAAGAAGAAGCTCTTTCAATTTACAAGAAAGCTACCAGTAATAATCCGTTATTAGGACAACTTGTTAGTCCTTCAATTTTTCCTGCCTCGTTGGAGTTTTCAGTAACCGATCTTAATTTTGCACAGGAAATTATTGACTTAACTAAACAGGAAAAAATAGTTGATTCCATTGGTTTTACGGCGGCGTTGGGTGGCGAGTCTAGTCTTAAAGATGTTGTTGCCAGATTAAAAACAATAACTTCTTATGTACGCATTGGAGGAATAATTTTAGTGGGCCTATTGACGGCCACATCGTTAGTAGTTCTTTTTGTGATAATTAGTATGCGTATGATAGGCAGACGTGAGGAAATTGAAATATTAAACTTAATTGGCGCCACTCGTAGCTTTATTAAAACTCCAATTATGATAGAAGCCACAATTTACACAATTATCGGAGTAATTTTTGGCTGGGCAGTGGCATTTACTACTATTTTATATTCAACCCCGGCGTTAGTTACTTATTTTGGAGATATCCCAATTCTTCCTAAAAACGCATTGGAGATTTTTGAGTTATTTGGGCTAATTTTTGTTGGTGAGTTTATTTGTGCCTTAATATTGGCATTTTTTAGTAGCTCTCTTGCAGTATCAAGAGCAAAAAAAGTAAGATAACAGGCAATGAAAAATGGAAAAAAAAATCTTCTATTCCTCATATTAATTACTCTAAACTTATTTTGTTGGACTAAAACCCGAGCGCAAACATGTACTAATGAAGCGGATTGCGCGAAACTTATTCAGGAATATACTAATCAAATTAATCTATTAAAAAATCAATCGTTGACACTTAAAAATCAAATTGCGCAATTTGATGCTCAAATAAAATTAACTTCAATAAAAGTTTCACAAACACAGACTCAAATAGATTTACTTAGTGGAAGGCTTAATCAATTAGGAATTTCTCTTAATGATTTAACAAAAGCATTTTCATCCCGTGCAATTGAAACTTACAGACTTTCAAAATTTGAAAATAATTTTTTCTTTCTATTCTCCTCTGCAGATATAGGAGAAGCGGTGGCACGATTCCATTATTTACAAAAAATTCAGGAGGAAGATAGAAATTTACTTAAAAGACTTCAAGAGGCACAAATTTCATATCAAAGTCAAAAAAATGAACAACAAACTTTACAAACTCAACTTCAAGATCAGCAAAAGAGTCTAACAATACAAAAGTCGGCCAAAGCAAAACTTCTAAAAGATACGCAGAATAATGAATCAAAATATCAACAATTATTATCTGAAGCAAGAGCGGAATACCTGGCTATTCAAAATATTATTGCAGGTAACGGTCAAGAAACAGAAGTTAGTCACGTTAATCAGGGAACAAAAATTGCAAGTGTTATTCAAGGATCTTCTTGTAACTCCGGAGGCACTCATCTTCATTTTACCGTGAGCCAAAATGGAGCAGTTCAAAACCCGTTTAATTACTTAAAAAATGGAATTGGGTACGAAAATTGTTCAGGTTCATCTTGCGGTAGTGGGGATGGTGATGCCTTTAACCCTTCCGGATCTTGGGATTGGCCGATGAATCCGAGTATAAAATTTAATCAGGGCTATGGTTCCACTTGGGCAACAAAAAACACTTATGTATCAAGAATTTACTCATTTCACAATGGTATTGATATCTCCAGTGGTTCGTTAGATGTAATTACCCCAAAATCCGGCACATTATATAGAGGTAGTTATTCCGGTAGTGGAGGTTGCTCTCTAAGATACGTCAAAGTGCATAATGATGATGACGGACTTGATGTTTATTATTTACATGTAAATTATGTGTTGTAAAACAAAATTATCTATTTGTTGTGTTTTAATTTACTTCGTAATTATTTTGATTAGAGTCGGTGATGTATCAGCTGCGTTTCAAATGACACTCCAAGAGCCTTCAAATAATACAATTACATCGAATGAACAAGAAATATTGATAACAGCCAGTATTAGCGGACTTCCAAGCGCATCCTTTTTTAGATTTGCGTTTCAAAAAAATTCTGGTGATCCGTATTTTGGGTACATGAAGAATAACGAAAATAATTGGATCAAGATTACCTCATCACAAGATTGTAAAAACTATGTTTCTGTAGTGGATGCTTCTGCTAGTGCTGTATCATCAGTTGTAAAAATAGGAGATGATAATATTTCAGAAAATGGTACATATTCGCTAAAACTAAGAAGATATACTTCATCGTGTTTAAGCTATTTAGATAGTAACGCAATTGTCGTAAATTTTGCACTTCCAACTTCCACCCCAACCCCAACACCAACTTTAGTTGCCACTCCAACACTAGTTCCAACAAAAACCCCAATAACAACTCCAGTAAAAACAAAAACTCCTTTACCCACCATTAACGTAGAGACGCCAAGTGTAACACCTCAGGTATTAGCAGAAAGTACTCAATCGCCAAGTGTTTCAAATCCACCCAAAAATTTTTTGTTGCCATTATTTTTTATAATTTCAGGTTTAATCCTAATTGGAGTTTCTATATACACTATTCTGAAAAGTATAAAAAAAGGTTATACTGTTGGAAGTGAAAAACAAAATAGTCAAAATTCTTAAATTGTGGCTTCCGCCAATAATTTGGGCACTATTAATTTTTAAGTTATCAAGTAGCTCTGTTCCACAGGTGTCACGTTCCTATTGGCCAAATTTTGCTGTTATGAAAAGCGCCCATGTTATTTTTTTTGGAATTTTATCGATACTGTTATATCGTGCCTTAAACTTGCAAGGACTGTCCAAAAAAAAATCAGCAATATTTTCTGTATTAATTACTATTTTATATGGAATTTCAGATGAGTTTCATCAAATGTTTACCCAATCTCGTGAAGCAAGATTGCGCGACGTATTATTTGATGGCTTAGGTGCTTCAATTGCAATTTATTGTGCTTATAACTTTATTTCAAAATTACCTAATAAATTAAAGACTTTTTTGGTAAAATTGGGAATTACATAATGAAAAAAATAATCGTTACAGGCGGGGCCGGATATATTGGTAGCTTCATGGTTCGGGAATTAAAAAGCAAGGGTTTTGAACCCGTGATCGTTGATAATTTATCACAAGGCCACAAAGAGTCAGTTAAAGAGTTTAGGCTAGAACAAATTGATCTAGTTACTCAAAAAGATAAATTAAATTCTCTTTTTGCTTCAGAAAAATTTGACGGCGTAATTCATATGGCGAGTCTTATTCAAATGGGGGAATCTTATACTGATCCTGCAAAATATTATCAAAACAATGTGTATGGTTTTATTAATTTGCTTGACGCAATGAAAGAAAACAATATATTAAATATTATTATCTCAAGTAGTGCAGGTATTTATGGAAACCCTGTAAAACTGCCAATTACAGAAGATGACCCCAAAAACCCACTTAATCCTTATGGAGAAACAAAATACATTATGGAACGGATGTTGGAAGATTATGATGTGGCTTATGGAATTAAATATATCGCTCTAAGGTATTTTAATGCCGCTGGGGCGTCATTAGACGGAAATATTGGGGAAGATCATCCAAATGAAAGCCATTTAATACCCAATATAATTAAAACTCAATTAAAAGGAGAAGCGTTCACATTATTTGGGGATAATTACAAAACTCCGGACGGATCTTGTGTTCGTGATTATACTCATGTGCTTGATTTAGCCCAGGCTCACTCTTTGTCGATGAAACATCTTTTGGCTGGCGGTCAAAGCGACTATTTTAATTTAGGGATAGGGAAAGGATATTCAAATTTAGAGGTTGTCAAACAAGTTGAAAAAATAACAGGAAAAAAAGTTGAAATTAAAATTATAGAAAAAAGAAAAGGGGATGCTGATGCGCTTTTTGCTTCAAATGAAAAGGTAAAAAATGCATTAGGATGGCAACCGGAATACGGATTAGACGAAATGATTGAAACTGCCTATAAATGGCATAAAAATCATCCTTCAGGTTATGATAATATGGAATAATGAATGAGTTTAATTTATTAAAGCATTTATTTTCACCACACGAGAGCAATAATCAAAAGGCCAAAATACTCCATAATTCAAGTTTATTGGTAATAGCTTTTATATTTGTACTTTTCCAATTTTCATTAGGGTATGTAAATAAAATATTTCCTAGTGTGTTGGGTTATGCGGCCAATATTTCTCCATCTGAAGTAATTAGTTTAACAAATGCCCAAAGACAACAAAATGGACTTTCTCCACTTATTGAAAATAAAACATTAAATGCGGCTGCTGTGGCAAAAGGAAACGATATGCTGGCCAAAGGATATTGGGCCCATTTTGCGCCGGATGGTACTTCCCCATGGAGTTTTTTTGCAAAATTTGGATATAAATATCTACATGCTGGAGAAAATTTAGCCCGGGATTTTTCTAACGCCTCATCGGCAGTTACGGCTTGGATGAATTCCCCAACACATAGAGAGAATATCTTAAACTCTAATTATCGCGAAATTGGTATTGGTGTAGTTGAAGGAAGTCTAGCTGGTGCTGATACAACCATTATTGTCCAATTTTTTGGTGATCCAATTTCGTCAGAGCCAAATATTCCTGCCGCTAAAGCCAAAGAGACATCTGTTACAAAGTCCCAAATAGAGGTTTCCAGTCCAAGCCCAATTCCTACCTTAAAACCAACCCCGACACCCGATGTGTTGCCAACTCAGAATAATAGTTCTGCCTCAACCACATTTACCTTTTCTCCTTTTGGAATTACCAAAAAAATATCTACGTTAATTATAATTATGCTACTGTTTATATTATCGATTGATTTATTTTTAATAAATCGAAAGAAAATAGTTAGGATTGGAGGGCGAACTTTAGCCCATATCATATTCTTTGCAATGATTTTAACGGCTATAATTATTCTTAAGGTGGGGCGTATTATTTAAATGAAAAAATTTATCAAGCATATATCGCACTATATGGTATTGTTTGGATTGTTGTTAGCAGGTTTTGCTGGATTAATTATTTTTTCATACGATAAAGTATTCCAATTATCATCCACATTGGCATTGGTGTGTTCATATATTGCATGGGGAATTGTCCATCACCATCTCCACAGAGATTTAAGAATAGAGACAATAATAGAATACATGGTAGTCGCAATTTTAGGATTGGTTATGGTATTTTCAATATTAATTAGGACGTGATATACTCTTTCCATAAAGTATGGGTAAAATTACTAAAGCGGTAATTCCAGCTGCAGGTTTTGGAACTCGTTTTTTGCCTCAAACCAAAGCCATGCCAAAAGAAATGCTCCCGATTGTGGATAAACCGGTTATCCAATATGTGGTAGAAGAAGCTGTTGCCAGTGGAATAGAAGACATTGTGGTTGTAACAGGATCATCCAAACGTGCGATTGAGGATCATTTTGATAATCCCAATGCTGAATTAGTTAATAATCTTATTGCAGGCGGAAAAGAAAAACAGTTGGAGGAACTTAGGAAAATTGCTGAAATGGCGAATTTTATATATGTACGCCAAAAAGGGATGTATGGAAACGGAACTCCTGTGTTAGCTGCCGAATCGGTTATTGGTAACGAAAGTTTTGCGGTTATGTGGGGAGATGAATTTATTAAGTCAGATCCTCCAAGATTAAAACAAATGATGAATGTATGGCAAAAATACGGCGGTGTGGTTATTTCAGGTGTCCGAATAGAAAGTAAAGATAGACTCTCACGTTATGGAATTGCAGAACTTGCGCCAGTTGAAGGAAAAGTATTTGAAATTAAACGAATTGTAGAGAAGCCTTTGCCCGAAGAAGCACCTTCAAATTTAGCCACACACGGAGCCTATATTCTTCCCCCTGAAATTTTTAAAGCACTAAAAGCATTAAAACCAGGAAAGGGTGGAGAAATTTGGTTGGTTGATGCTATTAATGTCTTGCGTGAACAAGGAGTTCCTATTTATGCTTGCGAAATTGAAAACGGTAAGTATTATGATACCGGTAATAAAATTGAGTATTTAAAAACAGTGGTTGAGTTTGCTTTAAATCACCCTGATATTAATGGCGATTTTAGAGAATATCTCAAAAGTCTCAAGATCTCCGGATAATCTTAAGACATGAGTTATAACCCCAAAAAATACAAAAAACTATTTCCCTTAGGGCTATTTGAGTATGAAAATAAACCTATTGAAACATGGTTTGATTCGCATAAATTATTTGCACAAAACGCTATAAAACAAAAATTTGAGACTAATAAAATTGCAGATGGATTGATAATCAAAAAAGGGTATATAGACCAAAAAGACGGTTTTTCCAATTATTTAATAGCCGAAATCGATCCAACAAAAAGAGATATAGACATAGAATTTTTTGGTAACAAAATGTACTATCCCCTTAACGCATTTAAAAAAATTAAAAAGGCAAAACTTTTAACAAATGCTGGGTACTTTTACCTTACAGACAACGAATCTCATGATGAGGCTAGCCCTCCTGTGATTAGAACAGGAAACTTGGTTATTGAAAATGGCAGGTTAACTAACCTACCGATTCTGAATCGGGGTTGTATCTATATAACAACAGATAACGAAATTGGTATAACTTATCTTGAAGCAAAAGGAGAAGTGTTGATCAATGAGAAAAAATATAAATGGCAGGGATCAAAAACCGGAAAATTTAAGAAAAATACTTTGATTGTTTATAATTCATCAAACATAGAAATTCCGGTTGTTAATGATCCGGTAATGGGTCCGTCAAGAAAAGCAGTAAATACATTCATAAAAAACCTATCTGGAAACAAGCTTGCTGTTTTTAAAAGAACGAATAAGGGTTTTATTGTAGATCAAATTACCCAAAAAAATATTGTCATTAATGACAAAGACATGGTTGTATTAATGCCAAATAACTTATTAATCAAAAAAGGAGATCTTGTTAGATTTTTATCAATCGATCAAATAAATATTGATAATATTAAAACTGCTGTTTCCACCGGGCCGGTAATATTTAGTTCAAGCGAGGAAACAATGAAAGAGGTTGACAAAGAATTTTCAATTCCGGACATGGCCAATCCGAATAATCCTCACGAAGCAGGTAAAAAATTGGCAAGGGGTGCATTTATTAAACTAACCAATAATAATTTTGCAATTATAGCAATTGACGCAATTCCCCAAGCCGGAAATATCTATCCCGGTGTAACAATGCAGGAATTTATTGAACTTATTAATAAACTTTATCCTAATTTTAAATCAGCAATTGCTACAGATCCATCATCTAGCGTAAAAGTTGTTTATAAAAACAGAAATAAAATAGAAATATTTGGTAATTTGCACTATCTTAACCATAAAAAAGATAAATATGGAAAAATTAAATTCTGGCCAAATGGTAGACTTGGCCGTAAACTTAATTCGGCCTTGGTAGTATACTAAATAATATGAAGTTATTGATAACAGGTGGAGCTGGTTTTATCGGCAGCAATTTTATTGAATATTGGCTAGATAAGTATCCAAACGATACTATTGTTAACCTGGACAAATTAACATACGCCGGGCATTTAGAGTCTACTATTAGTTTTCAAAATAATCCCAATTACAAATTTATAAAAGGAGATATTTGTGATATCCAACTTGTAAACAAAATTACATCTGACGTAGACACTGTAATCCATTTCGCAGCGGAAACCCATGTTGATAGATCGATAGACGGCCCGGCCGAATTTGTAAGAACGAATGTTGTTGGCACACAAATATTATTAGACTCTGCATTAAAAAATAAGGTCAAAAGATTTCACCATGTTTCAACAGATGAAGTATTTGGTTCACTTCCTTTGGAAGAAGAAATTAAATTTGATGAAAAAACCAATTATGATCCCAGAAGTCCTTACTCTGCCAGTAAAGCAGCCTCGGACCATTTAGTCAGATCTTATTATCACACATTCGGTTTGCCTATTACTATTACAAATTGTTCCAACAACTTTGGTTCTTACCAAGATCCCGAAAAATTCATACCCCGAATGGTAACCGACCTAATTGACGGAGGTGTGGTTAGAATATACGGTGATGGGTTAAATGTTCGTGATTGGCTTTATGTCAAAGATCACGCGCGTGCAATAGATTTAGTATTAAAAGATGGGAAAATCGGGGAAACTTATCTTGTAGGGGGTATGACGAAAGATATTTCAAATCTAGAAATTGCCAAATCAGTATTAAATCTATTTGGAAAAGATGAATCACAAATTAAATTTGTAAAAGACAGACCAGGACACGATAGAAGGTATTCAGTAAATTGGAATAAAATAAACAAAGAATTAGGATGGGAGCCGGAACATGATTTTGAAGTTTGGTTAACCAAAACTATTGAATGGTACAAAGAAAATGAATCTTGGTGGAGGCCATTTAAGGCAGTAGCCGAAGAATTATACAAAAAAACTAATCAAGTATGATTACTAACACATCAATTTCTGGAGTTTTTATTATAGAAATGCCAATTTATAATGATAACCGTGGGTTTTTTCATGAAATATTTAGATCAGATGAATTAGAAAAATCATCCGGAATAAAATTTCAACCAGTTCAGTGGAGTCACTCAATGAGTAAACCCGGTGTGATAAGGGCAATTCACACCGAAAATTGGAATAAATTAATTTATCCTGTGACAGGCACACTTTTTGCCCCAATTGTAGATTTAAGGCCGGAAAGTTCTACTTTTGGGAAAGTCGAAAATATTATAATTGATAATACCGCCAATGATAGTAAACGGCATGCTCTCTTATTGCCTAAAGGCGGAATTGGTAATTCTATTTGCGCGGTGGGTAAGATTGATTTAAATTATCTATATTTAGTTGATGAATATTGGGATAATAGTAAAGCTGTTGGAATTGCTTGGAATGATCCAGACCTAAATATCAATTGGCCCATAAAGGATCCTATTGTTTCGGAAAGAGATAAAAATAACCCAACATTAAGAGAAATGTTTCCGAATAAGTTTAATAAATGAAACGAGTATTAATCACTGGGGCTTCTGGTTTGGTCGGGTCTAAATTTGTAGAGCTTTACAAAAATAAATATAATTTAATCACTCCAGTTTTTCCGGAATTTGATATCACGAATGTATCTCAAGTAGGCACTATTTTTGAAGAAACGAAACCAGATGTTGTAATTAATTTTGCAGCTTTCACTGATGTTAATATGGCTGAAGATCAAAGAAACAATAAAAACGGAAGTTGTTGGAAAATTAATAGAGACGCAGTAAACAATATCGTAAGCATGTTGCCCAAAGATACGCACTTAATTCATATTTCAACAGACATGGTTTTTCCCGGTTCAATAGAGTTTTCAGGTCCATATACCGAGGATCAGGTTCCAGAATCAGATCCAAATAAATTGACGTGGTATGGTTTCTCAAAAGCAGAAGGGGAAAGAATTATAAAAGATCATTTTAATAACAATATGACAATATTGAGGCTAATTTATCCTTTTTCCGCAAATTATAATATCAAAATAGATTATGTCAGAAAACCTATTTCTTTATTTGATCAGGGTAAATTATACCCAATGTTCATGGATCAACAAATATCGGTGGTACTGGTTGATAAAATTGCTGAAGCTTTAGAAATAATAATTGATGATCACAAAGATGGTGTTTTCCATGCCAGTTCAGAAGACATGACTACTCCATATGAATTAGTCCAATATATATTAGAAAAAACCAGAGGAGCAAAAAATATCGTTCAGCCATCTTCATTAGATGATTTTTTAAAAAGTAAAAATAACTCAGTACGATATCCAAAATATGGAGGATTAAGTGTTATCAAAACAGAAAAAATATTAGGAATTAAATTTGGGACGTGGAAAGAAATGATAGACGAATTTACGATTCAAATAAAATGAAGTTGACAATAGTTATACTTTCTCATAATGTTTGCGATTTGCTCAAAAAAGCAATTCAAAGTGTTTATGATACATATAAAGAAAAAGATCTTCAAATAATAGTTATTGATAATGCCTCCATTGATGATAGTGTCTCTATGGTCAAAAAATATTTTCCTAAAGTTGATTTAATAACAAATAAAATTAATTTAGGTTTTGCCAAAGGGAATAACTTAGCTAATAAAATAACAAAGGGAGATGTGGTTTTATTTCTAAATCCAGATACACAAGTTAACAAAAATACTATTAAAAAAACTTTAGACATATTGGTAGCAAAAAAAGAACTAGGGGCTATAACATGCAAGGTAGTATTACCGAATGGGCTTATGGATTATTCTTGCCATCGAGGACTGCCAACAATTTGGAATACTTTTTGTTATTGGACCGGTATCTCAAAAATTTTCCCCAAATCCGCTCTGTTTGCTGGATACGAAGCCACTTATTTGAATACTAATTCTAGCCATTATATTGATTGTATTTCAGGTACATTTTTAATGGTTAAAAGAAATGTGCTGGAAAAAATTGGATGGTGGGACAAAGATTATTGGTGGAACGGTGAAGATATTGAATTTTGTTATCAAATCAAAAAAAATGGCTATAAAATTTGGTATGAACCAAGTGTTTCTATTTTACATTTTAAAGGTTCATCTTCCGGACTTTGGACTACAGGCAAGGGAATGGTTTCCACAGAAACAAAAATCAACGCAGCAAAATCAGCGGCAAAGGCTATGCGAATATTTACAAATAAACATCAGGAGGAACTTGGACCCTGGTATGTTATGTTTATTGTTAAATTTGGTATTTCAATGTTGGAAAAATATCGACTTTGGAAAATCAAGAAAGGTATAGCTTATGCCAAATAAATTTACATACGAAATATCTGTAATCATTTGTACATTTAACACTAAAAAACTTACTTGTGAGTGTCTTGACCGACTTAAAAAAAGTATTGAGTTATTAGATAAACCAGTTGAAGTAATTGTCGTGGAAAATGGAGATGATGGGACTGGAAAATTTTTAACAGAAAAATATGATTGGGTCAAAGTTGTTACGCCAGCTCATAATTTAGGTTTTGCGAAAGGCAATAATTTAGGCATCCAAAAATCAAGCTTCAAATCAAAATACTATCTATTTTTGAATTCAGACGCATTGGTGGAGAGCGACACATTAAAGAAATCTTTGGATTTTTTTGAAAATCACAAAGATTGTGATGTCTTAGGGTGCAAGTTGTTATTTGATGACTTATCTTTTCAGCCAAGTGCCGGGTATTTACCTACTCCTTGGTCGTTGAGCTCTTTGGTTTTGGGTATAGATTTAATTCCGTTAATCAATAAATTTACAAAACCAATACATCCCTCAAATCTAGATTTTTTTAAAGCAGATAGAAAAGTCGGTTGGGTTATGGGTGCTTATCTTTTTATGAAAAATGAGGTTATTCAAAAAACAACAGGATTTGACGAAAGTTTTTTTATGTATATGGAAGAGGTGGAATGGTGCAGAAGAATTTGGGATAAAGGCTTTAATATTTGGTACACACCAACGATTGAAATAACACATCTAGACAAAGCAAGTTCGAAAGGAGATTTGGAAAAAATTAAAAAAATTTATAAACTGGAAATTATTGGGGGCATGTATTTTTTGAAAAAATACTATTCAACAATATCTGTTTTATTAACTCGTTTATTTATAGTAATTGGATTAATAATGAGGGTTTTAGTCTTTAGTGTTAATAGGAATACATTACGTAGAGATGCTTATTTGGATACTCTAAAAGAATTAATATGAAAATAGCAATTGTCACAGTTGATTATAATAATCATAAAGATACATCTGAGTTTTTAAAATCTCTTGATAATTTAGATACAAAGAATTTAGATATACTTAAATTAGTAGTTGATAATGGGTCAGATATCTCAGTCCGTAAGTCAATAGAAAAATACAAAGATGTTATTTGGATCCAGACCGGAAAAAATTTAGGGTTTTCTGGAGGCTTCAATCGGGGGATGAAATATGCAAAAGAATGGGGGGCTGATTATTTTTTAATCATTAATAATGACACTTTGTTGCCTGACCCAACAATACTTCATAAATTAATAGATGTTTTTAATAAACATTCTAATGCTGGAGTTGTTTCTGCAAAAATTTTATTTGCCCCAAATTTTGAATTTCAAAATAATTATAAACCTAAAGATGTTGGTAATGTCATCTGGTATGCCGGAGGAAATTTTGACTGGAATAACGTCCGATCTGTCCATAGAGGGATTGACGAGGTGGATGCTGGACAATTTGATTTAACAGAAAAAACAGAATTTATTAGCGGATGTTGTGTTTTAGTCAAGAAAGAAGTGCTAGAAAAAGTTGGGTATTTTGAAGAAAAATTGTTTGCGTACTATGAAGATTCAGATTGGATTGAAAGAATAAAAAGAGCTGATTATGAGCAGTGGTATTGTGGATCTACCTATATTTATCACAAAGTATCAAGGACTACTGGAATTGGGTCCAATTGGAGTGATTATCTAATTACCCGTAATAGATTGTGGTTTGGCATAAAATATGCATCGATTAAGACAAAATTCGCATTAATAAGACAAAGTATTAAATTTATTTTGTCAGGTCGATCTGCCCAAAAAGAAGGAGTAATAGATTACATCAAAGGTAGGTGGGGGTGGAAAGGTTCAAAGATACCAAACACATTAGATTATCCGTTTGAGCTTTCAATTATTGTAATAAATTACAAAACAACATCTCTAACTCTCCAACTATTAGATAGTATATATAATAAAAAGTCTGGTTATTTTGATATAAAAGGCGAGGCTGAAGTTGTGGTATTGGATAACTCTCCGGATGATCCATGTAAAAAAGAAGTCCTGGCAAAATATCCTAATATCAAATTTATTTCAAATAAAATCAATAATGGTTTCGCAAAGGGAAATAATCAACTAATTAACTATTCACAAGGACGTCATATTCTTTTGTTAAATTCTGACATTGAAGTTAAACCAAACGGTTTAACCAATCTATTAGATTCTGTCAAAAGACATGGGGAAATGGCTATTTATGCAGGAAAACTATTATTTGGTACCGGCGAGCTTCAGGATTCGTGTTTTAATATACCAACCGCCAAAAGGGCATTCCAGCAATATTTTTTGAATATTAAAGGCAGTTATTTTATGTTTACCCCAACAGGTAGTGGCGATATCCCTGTGGAGGGAGCGGTAATGGCTTGTTATTTATTGCCAACAAAGGTTATTAATAAATTAGGTCTTTTACAAGAAAGTACATTTATGTATTTTGAAGATATCGAGTACTGTAGACGTGCCAAAAGAGCTGGGGTACCGATTTATTACGTTTCCGATGCTGAATTTACCCACTATCATGGCCAATCATCTAAAAAAGTTGGACTTCAAACCTCCAATGATCGATTAATAAAAGCCGCCAAATGGTATCATGGGTTTATTAATTATTATTTAATTACAGCCATTCTATGGGCTGGCCAAAAAATAGGTCGAGTTTCAACTCCGGTTTCTAGGTGGACAAAATAAAATAAAGAAGATTAATGGTTATTTCTCCATTTACCAATTTCTTTGTGGTTTCCGGATAATAGTACTTTTGGGACTTCCCACTCATTATATTTTTCAGGCCTTGTATATTGTGGATATTCTAAATATCCAGGTTCTTTGTGAGACTCATCTTGTGAAGACTCGTCTTTGCCTAATACCCCTGGTATTAGACGAATGACAGAATCTGTGACTGTCATTGCCGGAATTTCCCCGCCTGTTAATACATAATCTCCAACAGAAATCACCTCATCAACTAAATGTTCATGGACTCTATGATCAACACCTTCATAATGACCGGCTATTAATATCAAATGACTTAATTTAGATAAATCTTGTGCTTTAGCTTGTGTGTATCTTGTTCCTGTAGCGTCCAACAAAACTACTTTTGAATTTTCCCTTTTTAAATCTTTCAATGCGTTGTCGATAATATCAACTCTTAACACCATTCCTACACCTCCTCCGTAAGGCCTATCGTCAACATTTTTCCTTTCTCCTTCCCCCCATTTTCTAAGATCATGAACCTCGATATTAATTAAACCATTGCTCATAGCACGTTTAACAATAGAAGTATTAAATGGACCAGCAAACATATCCGGAAAAAGAGTTAAAATATCAATTTTTAACATTGCCACTGTATTTTAGCAAAGCGTTGGAGTAAAGTTAAGTTTATGGAAAAAGTAGTAATAGTCATGCCGGCTTGGAATGAAGCGGAAAATATCAAAAAAATGATTGAGGAGTTGGTGAAGAGTTATTTTCCCCAAATTGAGGCAGACATGGAATTATTGATTGTCGATAATCATTCTACTGATGGCACCGACCAGATTGTCGAAGCCGCCTCGAAAGCTTATAGTCATGTTCATATTGTCCAACAAGATAAGTCCGGACTTGGTTGGGCTTATGTAAAAGGGATGGAATATGCGATGAGGGAATTAAAAGCTGATGCCGTCTTGGAAATGGATGCTGATTTCCAACATCCTCCAAAATTTGTTAAACCAATGGTAGACGCTTATCTTTCCGGAGCTGACTATTGTATAGGTAGTCGTTATATAAAAGGGGGATCTGTACCAAAAGAATGGGCTTTAAGCAGAAAGACTGTAAGTTATTTTGGAAATCTATTTATTAGGCTTTGTCTACTTAATTTCAAAGTCCACGATTTAACTACCGGTTTTAGATTAACCAGGGTAAAAGGAGTTTTGGACAAAATCGATTTGGAGCACCTGATACATTTGGAAAGGTTTGCGTATAAAACTGATTTACTTTACCAATCTATGAAATTATCCAAAAAAACTGTCGAAGTTCCACTTGAGTTCGCAAACCGAACAATGGAGAAATCCAAATTTAATTGGAAAGAAATGATTGCTAATTTTCAAGTTGCAATTATTTTGGGAATAAAAGATAAACAGAGATTTATTAAATTTGGTATCGTCGGTTTTACTGGATTTTTAGTCAACTACCTTGGACTCGAAACTCTAAGTCGGTTTGGTTTGTCAACCTATTGGGCCACATTATTAGCCACAGAAATGGCAATTATTTCAAATTTTATCTTTAACAATATTTGGACATTCAAGGATAAAATCATTACATCTTTTAAAGACCTTGCTTCCCAATTTATAAAATTCAATCTTTCTTCACTATTTGCAGTCATTGTTCAACCTCTTATTGTAAATTTTGCCTCTGGTTTGTTTGGAGACACATCTTTAACACATCTTTTTGCTTTGATATTCGCACTTTTAGTCGTAGTTATTCCTTACAATTACATAGTTTATAATTTAGTTATTTGGAAAACTTGGAAGCTTCCAAAGTTAAAGAAGTAGACTGACTAGCTTCAAATATTGTCCCTTTGGTTTTGTTGCAATCTATTTTTATACTTCCTGTGCAGTTTGGACAAATTTCTCGTGGTGGAAAGCTAGGAACGTCGCAAGCTGGGCAGATAGAACCAACTAAAGAATACATTTGTCGTTTTAATCTCCAGTGGCGGGGTGGAATCTCCATACATTATTAGACTGATTAATCTAAATAATCCCACGTATTTGTAAATAGTTTAAATAAATGGAGCCCAATTAGAGATTGGCATTGTATTTTGAGAAATAAAAGCAAGTGCAAAAAGATAAATTGGAATTAATATGACAGTAAACGCTATTTTAAACTCTTTTTTTATTAATTCATCGGAAAATGCCAGGAGTATAAATGGAACAATTGGTAAAGAATATCTCATTACATCTCGGTGCGCCACAAATAAAATAGAAACAAAAAATATCAGTGTAAAAATCGCAATTTCAAATTCTTTCTTTTGAAATAGTTTATATATTCCAATTGCTCCGATTAAATAAATAAATATAATTTCTTCTAACCAAAATGTTCCCACCCACGGGGCGGAATAATTAAATACTTGAAACGGGGGAAATAATAAGTGAATATTGTCTCCGGAATGGAAATATGCCCAGAAATCACCTTGTCTAATTGCATAAAATGAAAACACCAATATCAAGGCTAATGGTATAAGTAAAAGTGGATAGACTTTTTTGATATTTAAATTTGTCGATAACTTTTCCATGGAGAACATCACCTTTGTCTTAATCAGTGGCAAAACTATAGAAAAAATATAGGCTGCGAATAACAGGATGGCTGGTGATTTTGTAAATTGCGCAAGCGCTCCCCAAATTCCTGCCAGCCAATATCTTTTATTTTTAAAATAATAAACCGAAGCTATTATGGATGCTATAAAAAGTGGATCGGCTGATCCAACTGACCGTACGATTAACCATCGGGCAGGAAATATTGAAAAAATCATTGCAAGATATATTAGATTTGGTTTACTTATGTTTGGTGAAATTAATTTAATAAAGAAATAGATTGCTAAAATTGAAGAAAAAAGAGTTACACAAAGCATTGCATAAGGAAAATTCATGGTAATTCCTACCAACTTAATGAGAGCAGGAAAAAGTGGGAAGTGCGCGGTGTAGTATTCAGTTGAGAGAGGAAACTGAAAATTTGCTTTTATGAAACTTTTGTCATACATGCTTTTAGCAGCCACTATGTAAAGTGGACCGTCATAGTTAGCTATAATTGTAGCCATTCCTGTGGTTGGCAGGGGAATTTTCCAAAAACTGTTAATTCTGAATAAAAAAGGCAGCCAGATTAGTATTGTTGGAATTAGGCCCAAACAAACTGCAATTAATATTTGGCCGATATTCTTTCTCATAATTGATATTAGCACGATAAGGTCAAATTATGCTAGACTGCGTGTGTGGCTAAATTAATTCAAGACCTTTCGGTATTTTTACCTGTATTTAACGAACAGGAAAATATTGAAAAAGTAATTCTATCTATAAAGACAGTTATGGAAAAAGTTGCATCTAATTGGGAACTGGTCGTGGTCAACGATGGTTCAACAGATGGCTCGGCCCAAATAGTATCTAAATTAGAAAAAGATGATCGAAGAATTAAATTAATTAATCATGAATTTAATCAAGGCTATGGTGCAGCTATTTCTACCGGATTGTATACCTGTAAATACGACTGGATTGCATTTATTGATTCAGATGGACAGTTTGATTTTTCAGAGATATCAAATTTTATAAAAAAACAAAACGAAAGCAGGGCAGAGCTGGTAATCGGTTATTACAAAAAACGGCAAGTATCTTTTACAAAAATATTAACCAGTAAGCTTTGGGAGTTAATTGTGTTTATTCTTTTCGGACTAAAAGTTAGAGATGTGGATTGTGGATTTAAATTAATTTCCAAAAAAGTAATAGGCACAATTCCTAAGCTAGAAAGCAAAAGAGGTGCGTTTATAAGTAGTGAATTGTTAATCAAAGCCAAAAAAAGTGGATTTAAGATTGTTGAAATTCCAGTAACCCATTACCCGAGAACTAAAGGTGTGGGAACAGGAAGAAATTTAAACGTAATTATTCAGAGCTTTATAGATTTATTTTCATTATGGAAAAAATTAAATTTTGGATAAAAGAAAATAAAGTAGAATTTTGTATTTTACTCGCAATAATATTTTTTGCTGCTTTATTAAGGTTATATAAAATTGGGGACTATATGACTTTTTTGGGAGATGAAGGGAGAGATGTTGTAATAGTTAGGCGATTTTTAACTCAATTTCGCCCGCCGCTTATTGGTCCGGGAACATCAATTGGTAATATGTATCTTGGGCCAATTTATTATTACATGATGGCAATTCCGCTTCTAATTGCAAATTTTTCACCAATTGGACCGGCAGTTATGATTGCCATATTTGGAGTAATTACGGTGTTATTAATTTGGTACATCTTTAGAGAATGGTTCCCTTCAAAAGGTGTTAATTGGGGAGCAATTATCTCTGCCGGATTTTATGCAATTTCCCCAACTGTAATTATTTTTTCGCGGTCTTCATGGAACCCAAATATAATGCCATTATTTGCTTTACTTTCGATATATTTTATATGGAAAGTTTATGCAGAAAAAAAATACAAATGGTTAATTTTATTAGGCATATCTTTTGGTATTGTATTGCAATCTCATTATCTAGGATTATTACTATTACCTGTGATTCTGATTTATTGGATATTGGGACTTAAAAATAGCACACAAGTTAATAGGCGAAAATATATTAATTATTCGTTAATTGCGTTGTTTTTATTTCTATTTCTCATGTCTCCTTTACTGATATTTGATATTCGTCACAATTTTTTGAACACAAACGCGTTTATTTCTTTTGCTACAACTGCCAAAGGGCCTGTATCTGTTAATCCGCTTTACTCTTTAAATAGTTTTATTCCTGTTGTGGTTCAGGTTTTTACCAGGTTAATAGGAGCACAGAATAAAATAATGGGAATAATGTCCATGATTATTATCATTGGTACTTTAACTTATATTTTGGTTATAAATAAATTGAAATCCCAGTCGATAAATAAACCTGGCTATCTGATTTTATTATGGCTTTTTATTGGCGTGTTTGGATTAACTTTTTATCATGATGTAATTTATGATCATTATCTTGGATTTTTATTTCCTGTGCCATTCCTGTTATTTGGTTTATTGTTTACACAAATACAAAAAAATAAATATCTACAAATTTGTCTATTTTGTTTTGCTATTCTCTTGATTGTAGTAAATATAATAAATTTGCCAGTTTTGCGGGCGCCAAATATGCAAATGCCTAGGGTAATGGCTGTAGCTAGAGTAATTCAAGAAAAAGCTGATGGTAAAAAGTTTAATCTTGCCACGATATCCGATAATAATAATCGTGATGTTTATCAATATTTTCTAAATCTTTGGGGTGAAAAAGTTGTAGATACCGATCCTTCAGCGCTTCAATTTACAGTTACCGATCAATTGTTTGTAGTTTGCGAAAAGCCGGAGACACTCTGTGATCCGATCCATAACCCATCTGCATGGATAACTAGTTTCGGTTGGACTAAAATAATTGAAAAATGGGAAATTTGGGGTGGAACATTATATAAATTAGGCCACGCAAAATGAATTACAATAAATCGCCAGAAATTATTAAAGAAATTAATAAGTCTAATAATATATTATTAACCTGTCACAGAAATCCCGACCCGGACAGTATTGGTAGTGTATTGGCTATGAAAGCTGTTTTGGAAAAAATGGGCAAAAGCGTGGATGTAATTTGTCCAAGTGCAAAGATCACCAAACAAGTAGATTATCTTCGCGATTATTTGGATATAAAAACCGGTATTGATTACGCCAATTTCCCCTTTGAAATATATGATTTACTCATAGCGCTAGATGTACCAAATATCTCGCAATTTATTGGAGATGAAGGAGCTAAACAACCGACAATTAACACAATTGTAATTGATCATCATTTTGTTAGTACTCTCAATGGAAATATCCGTTTGGTTGATAATAAAGCTACCTCTGTTGGTGAAATGCTGTATTCAATATTTGAAGATTGGGTTGTAGATTTAGATAAAAATATTGCCGAGTGTTTGTTAACCTCAATAATAGGGGATACCGGCGCATTTTCATACCCTAATGTCACCTCTCAGACTTTAAGGATAGCAGCAAATTTAATAGATTTTGGGGTAGATAAAGACGAAATCGTAATCCGAATTTACAGAAGTGAAGATTTTGGAATTTTAAAATTTTGGAATGAAGTACTTTCGGCAATGAAAATTGATAAGGATGGACGATATATCTATTCATTTGTTCCTTACTCTATTTATTCAAAATATGAAAATCTTGATAATGTTAAATCAAAAGCCGCTGGATTATTTGCACCAATTATCAAAAATACTGACTTTGGTTTTGTAGGAGTTGAAGAAAAAGAAAATCATATGACCGTGAGTTTTAGGGGAAGAACCGATTTTAACACATCAGAAATCGCAAAAGCTTTGGGAGGAGGCGGTCACAAGGCCGCGTCATCAGCCAAAATCAAAGACGTCCCGTTTGAAGAAGCTAAAGAAAAAGTACTTTCTGTAGTCAGAAAATATGCAAAAAAAGATTAAAAAATTTTTTAATTTTCAAAATTCATTAGTGACCTTGATTTTATTAGTTGCTTCTTTTTTGAGATTTTACAAAATTAACGACAGACTTGGTTTTTGGTACGATCAAGGAAGAGATGCCTTGGTTATCTGGGATCTAATCAAAAACGGGAAATTATTTTTGATTGGCCCAACAACCGGTATTGCCGGTATATTTAGAGGACCATATTATTATTACCTAATTGCTCCATTTTATTGGATAAGCGGAGGAAACCCTATATTGCCTCAAATTGTATTAATACTATTATCGATAATGTCTTTACTATTAATATATTTATTAGGAGTTAAAATTCAAAATAGGGCCACAGGCATAATTGCCCTAATATTCGGCTCTTTTTCTTTGGGTATCATTGGCTCCAGCCAATGGTTAAGTAATCCCACACCCATGCTTTTACTCTCTATGATATTTGTTTGGTCGATCCTTGCCGCAATTGATAATAAAAAATACGCATGGCCAATTATTGGGGCAGTAACTGGACTTTCACTTTTTAATTTTGGATCTTCAGGTGAACTTTTTTATATTCCTGCAATATTAATTGTATTAATTTGGCAGTGGAAAAATCGACCAAATTTAAAATACACTTTGTTATCTTTATTTTTATTTGTCCTAACTTTTATTCCGCTGGTATTTTTCGATATAAAGCACAAACATATATTGTTTAACAATTTAGTCCAAAGTTTTGGATCGGGTAGTGGAAGTTTTAAATTGCCGACGATTGCATTTATTTTGGAAAGGTCAAAGGTTTATCTAGATGTCTTATTAAATATTTTTTCACCAACACATCGGTATTTAGGGCTATTGTTTATAGCCTTTATATTAATTAGTTTTATTACGTTTATGTCTAAATTAATTAACAATCAAAAAATTAAAGTAATTATTATTATATTACTAACACCTTTATTGGGTTTATATTTTTATCAAGGGAATAATGGAGTTTTGTATGGGTATTATTTAACTGGATATTATTTAATATTTATATTGTTTGCATCTATTGTATTAGGACATTTGTATAGATATAAAATTGGAAAAGTATTGGTATTTATTATCTGTAGTATTTTTTTAATTAACAATATAAAGGGGTTTATTAATAGAACTAATAAATCTTGTAATAGAATAGAGATGGTTTGTCTTGCCGACCAAAAATTATCAATTAACTGGATATACGAAAATTCACAAAAAAAAGAATTTAATGTGGATGTCTATGTACCTCCTGTAATTCCTTATGCTTACGACTATCTTTTTAAATGGCTTGGAACAGAAAAGTATCACATCCTTCCACAGGACAAAGAAGTTGGACTTCTGTATACTTTGTATGAAGATGATGTTGCCCATCCAGAAAGACTTAAAACTTGGCTCAACCGCCAAAAAGGAATTGGAATAGTTATAAAAGAAGCAAAATTTGGTATGATTACAGTTCAAGAAAGGCAAAGAATACTTTATTCAAAATGAAACCATATTTATCAATAGTAGTTCCTGCTTATAATGAAGAATTTAATCTTCGAACTGGAGTTTTGGATTCAATGTATAGTTATTTAATAAAACAAAAATATACATGGGAAATCTTATTTGTTGATGACGGATCCACAGATAATACATTAAAAGTAGCCAATGAATTTGCTAAAGGGCATAAAAATTTTATTGTCCTGCCGGAACCCCATAGAGGTAAAGGTGGAACTGTAATTGCTGGCATGCTTAAAGCTGTCGGAAAAATTATTCTTTTTACTGATACAGATCAGGCCACTCCAATTGATCAAATAGAAAAAATATTGCCTAAATTTGAAAATAAATTTGATGTAGTTATTGGTTCGCGCCATGGCAGGGAAGGAGCTCCAATGATTCGAAAGATCATGGCTTATGGCTTTTCTTTTTTGCGTACATTGGTATTACAGTTGCCGTTTAAAGACACACAATGCGGATTTAAAGCTTTCTCCAGTGAAGCCTCCAAAAAAATATTCACTAGATTAAAAATTTTTGATGACAAAATCCGGGTAAATGGAGCATCAGTAACCGCCGGATTTGATCTGGAAATATTATATATTGCCAGAAAACTTGGTTATAAAATTGCAGAAGTTCCGGTTGAATGGCATCATAAAGAAGGGACAAAGGTAAATCCTATTAAAGATTCAATCGAGGGACTTCGAGGGCTTTTCCTGGTCAGAATCAATGCGTTTAGAGGAAAATATGGGATTTAACTAGAAAGGCTAATTCGTGCTACAATTTAGGCATGGCTTTGAAATTGTCCGTAATCATTAATGCTCAGAACGTGGAGTCCGAGCTACCCCTGGCACTGTCTTCTGTTAAAGATTTAGCCGACGAAATTGTAGTAATTGATCAGAATTCGACAGACCAAACAGCCGCAGTTGCTAAAAAATTTGGGGCAAAAGTATACTCACATCCAAGTGTTCATTATGTTGAACTGGCGCGTAATTTTGGTATTTCAAAAACCACCGGCGAGTGGGTATTAATTCTTGATCCGGATGAAGAAATAGAAAAAAATTTAAAAACAAAAATAAAACAAATAATCAAAAACCCCAAAGCAGATTATTATAGAATACCCAGAAAAAATATTATTTTTGGTAAATTAATTAAACATGCTCTTTGGTGGCCGGACTACCAAACTAGGCTTTTTAGGAAAGGGAAAGTGAGTTGGTCGGAAATAATTCATTCTGTTCCGATTACAGTTGGCCAAGGTTCAGATTTTCCCGCTGAAGATGAGTATGCAATCTTACACCATAATTATGGTTCGATTGACCAATATCTTGAAAAACTTGGTCGTTACACTACTGCTCAAGCCAACCATCTAGTTGAATCAAAATATAAATTTAAATGGCAAGATTTAATGGTAAAACCAATAAAGGAATTTATAAATAGATATTTTACAGGGGAAGGTTACAAAGAAGGTGTCCACGGCTTAGCACTTTCTCTCCTACAAGCCTTTTCGGAACTCGTGGTTTATCTCAAAATTTGGCAAGAAGAAAAATTTCAGGAGCAAAATTTGGAATTAAATGATGTTATCGGTTGTATGCGCTCTAATGAGCGTGATTTACATTATTGGCAACATGATTCTTTATACAAAAAAAATGGAAAATTAATCAATAGAATTTATAGAAAACTCAAAATTTAATAATGGTTAAAATCTCAAAATTACCAGTGTCGGCGATTATTTTGATGGGCGGGAATGTCAATAACAATTTATTAAATAAATGTTTAAAATCAGTTGATTGGTGTAGTCAAATAGTTAAAGTAAAAACAGACGTTGGTGATAATGACTTTTCCAAGTGGAGAAATACTGGTGCAAAATTAGCAAAAAATGAATGGTTGTTATATATAGATACGGATGAAGAAGTAACTTCTGAATTAAAAGACGAAATAATAAAATCAATCAATAATTCGCAAAACGTAGCCTATGCAATTCCTAGAAAAAATATTCTATTAGGCCACGAAATGCGTTGGGGGGGTTGGAGTCCTGATTATGTTTTAAGACTTATCAAAAAAGATAGGTTGATAAAGTGGCAAGGAAAGCTTCACGAACAACCAACAATAAACGGAACAGTTGGGCATCTAAAGTCATTATTAATTCATAGAAGCCACAGAAGTCTGTCAGAGATGGTGGAAAAAACAAACCAATGGTCCGAAATTGAAGCAAAATTATTATTTGATGCCAACCATCCAAAAATGAACATCTTTAGATTTTCATCAGCCGGCTTTCGTGAATTTTGGTACAGAGGAGTACATAAATTGGGCTTTTTAGATGGAAAATATGGAATTATCGAAATTATTTACCAAGTATACAGCCGGTTAATTACATATTCTAAACTTTGGGAATTACAAATAAAAAATGAAGGCAGCAATCATTAATCCATATTTAGATACGTTAGGCGGTGGCGAAAGGTATACTATTAGTTTTGCTAGTGTTTTGCAGCAAAACGGTTATTCAGTAGATCTTCAATGGGGTAGTCCACTAATAAAGCAAAAACTTGAAAATCGTTTCGGAATAAATTTAAAAAACATAAACATCATTCCTGATGCAAAAAAGGGTGACGGCTATGATATTTGTTTCTGGGTCTCTGACGGAAGTATTCCCTTAATGCAAGCAAGACGTAACATTCTTCATTTTCAGGTTCCGTTCCACAATGTTGATGGCAGGTCATTACTAAATAAAATGAAACTATATCGAATAAACAAAATTGTATGTAATTCGGGATTTACAAAAAAAATAATTGATAAAGAATTTGGAATAAATAGTATCGTTATTTACCCTCCAATTGACACAAAAGTTATTAGGCCAAAACGTAAAGAAAATATAATTTTGTATGTTGGCCGATTTTCAAATATCTTACAAAATAAAGGACAAGAAATATTAATATCAGCATTTAAAAAATTAATATCTAACAATAATTCGTCAATTAATAATTGGAGATTAATTCTTGCCGGAGGCGTTGAAATTGGAGCAACCCAATTGCTCACTAAACTTGCAGATATTTCTTCCGGATATCCGATTGAAATAATTCAAAGCCCGGATTTTGAAAAGCTTAAAGATTTATATGGCAAAGCGAAAATATTCTGGAGCGCATCAGGGTTTGGCACAGATGAACAAAAATATCCTGAGAAAATGGAACATTTTGGCATGACTGTCGTTGAAGCAATGTCTGCGGGGGCCGTCCCGTTGGTTGTAAATGGGGGAGGTCATAAGGAAATTGTTATTGATGATAAAAATGGATATTTATGGAATACCCCATCGGACTTAGTTAACAAAACTGAATTATTAATAACAAACAGTAAAAATTTACGCAATTTAGAAAAAGCATCAATTAAGGAGGCGCTTAAATACTCATCTGTTAATTTTGAAAATCAGATACTTTCAAATATTCTATGTGCTAAAATTTAGTTGTGAGAATTTTTATAAAAGAAAATTGGAAATATTTGATCGGTGTTTTTTTTATTTTTTCGGTTTTTTTATTGAGACTATTAAATCTTACAGAAATACCTGTTTTTGCAGACGAAGCAATCTATATTCGTTGGGCACAGGTAATGAGGGCAGAACAAACACTTAGATTTTTACCACTATCGGATGGAAAACAACCTCTTTTTATGTGGTTGGTAATTCCCTTTTTTAAAATAGTTTCTGACCCTCTCATGGCTGGGCGTTTGGTGTCGGTGTTGTCGGGATTTGGGACCCTATTGGGTGTAATAGTTTTGTCGTATCTGATATTAAAAAACAAGATGGTTGCGGTTTTGTCAGGTATTTTTTATACAATTTCACCGTTTATATTCTTTTTTGATAGGCTGGCATTGGCTGATTCACTTCTTTCCATGTTTGGTGTTTGGACATTTATTTTTACTTTCCTTGCAATCAAAAGACAAAGATCAGATCTGGCAATGATTGCCGGTTTTACATTGGGCGGAGCATGGCTCACTAAGTCACCGGCACTTTTTTTTACACTAATGCTCCCAACTCTTTTAATATTTGTAAATTGGAAGAAAAACTTTAGAGAAAACATATTGGTTTTGTTTCGTAATTTATACTATTTAATTTGGATAATTCTAATCGGATACGGGATGTATAACATACTAAGACTTGGACCGAATTTCCATTTAATAGCCTCTAGAAATATGGATTATATATATCCTTTAAGTCATATTTTCGATAGACCTCTTGATCCATTAAAAACATTTTTAATAGCCAGTTTCAAATGGATTTGGTCGATGGGAACTCTTAGTTTGATAGTTTTACCAATAATATCTATTGTCGTCAATTTTAGGAAATATCCAAGAGAAATATTTGTTCTATTAATATGGTTTTTAGTCCCTATTTTTGTTCAGTGTGAGTTTGCAAAAACCCTAACGGCTCGATATATTTTGTACCCTTTGCCGTATTTGATTATTTTAGCGGCATCGGTATTAGTGAATCAGTCAAAGATTATTAAAAATTTAGCAATATTTTTTATCGGGCTTTTTGTATTCCAATCGTCGATTTTTATTTATCACTTAATTACAAATCCAGCAAAAGCGAATTTGCCCAGAGTTGAAAGAAGTGGTTATTTGGAAGAATGGACGGCTGGCCAGGGAATTAAAGAAACAGCCGACTATTTAATTAAATTTCAAAATGAAAATCCTAAAACAAAAATAGTCATTGGGACAGAAGGTTATTTCGGAACACTTCCGGACGGACTTCAGATGTATTTAAATAATTATCCATCAATTACAGCTATTGGAGTGGGATTAACATTTGGCGAAGTTCCAAAACCGCTTGCAGAATCTTTTATCTACGGAAATAGTACCTATTTATTGGTAAATAGTTCCAGGTTCGGAGATTATTCAAAGCGTCAGGGTCTTAAATTAATTAAAGAATATCCAAAAGCCATCAAGCCAGATGGAACTTATGATTCTTTGCTATTTTTTGAGATCACAGGTAAAACGTTTAAGAATGAAATAAGTTATCGTGATAAAATTTGACGTATGAAGAACGAAAATAGTGAGCACTTAGATCCCACTTATGAAATATCCCTAGAAACAGTTAAAGCCCGTGCTGTTAAGGGGGTTGTGACTTTGACTGGGAGGTATTTTATTCTTTATACAGTCACATTAATTTCACAAATATTTTTAGGTGCTTTATTAACTACATCCCAATTTGGGATTTTTGGAATTGTATCGGCAATAATTAACTTTTTAGTTTATTTTTCTGACATCGGACTTGCCGCGGCATTAATACAAAAGAAAGAAAAAATAGAAAAAGATGACTTAAAGACAACATTTACAATCCAACAAATATTAGTTGTAAGTTTATTGATCATAATCGGATTAACATCTCCTTATATAAAAAGGTTTTATAATCTTGACGGCTCTTCAATTTATTTGCTTTATGCATTGGGAATTTCTTTTTTAATGTCTTCACTCAAAACTATTCCATCAGTTTTGTTAGAAAGAAATCTTAAATTTGAAAAATTGGCAATCTCCAATATTTTGGAAAATATTGTATACAATATTTGTTTAGTCTTTTTTGCGTGGAAAGGCTTTGGAATAACTAGTTTTACAATCGCGGTTTTGGCAAGAGGTGTTATTGGATTAACTGTACTTTATATATTTCAACCATGGGTACCGACATTTGGAGTTTCCAGAAAATCGCTTTCTAAATTATTGAAGTTTGGATTGCCCTATCAAATTAATACATTTATAGCAGTACTTAAAGATGATGGACTTACATTGGTTCTCGGAAAAATTATTGGAACCGGATCATTGGGAATTTTAGTTTGGGCGCAAAAATGGATCCAAATTCCCTTAAGAGTAGTCTTGGATAATGTAACTCGTGTTACTTTTCCTGCATTTTCAAGAATGCAGGATGATAAAAATAATTTAGAAAGAAGTGTGACACGTTCAATATTTTTTACTACTGTGTTAGTATTTCCGGCAACAGTAGCAATTGTTATTTTGTTTCCAGTAGTTACTCAAATTATTCCAAAATACCATCAATGGATACCGGCGATTTTCCCGTTAACTTTATTAGCAATAAATGTTATTTTTGCCGCCGTTACAACACAATTAACTAATTTATTAAACGCTATTGGTAAAATCAAAATAACATCATTTTTAATGGTAATGTGGACAGTTTTAACTTGGGTTTTTGTTCCTTATTTGGCTAAGATTTTTGGTGTAAATGGGGCGGCGTTTGGTTATTCTATTGTTGGCCTTTCATCAATTGTCGCAATATTTATAGTTAAAAGGTATGTCAATTTTTCCTTAATAGACAGTAGCCTTAAACCCTTATTTGCGTCAATGGTAATGGCAATTACATTATTAGTGCTTCGCAAACTGTTGCCTTGGAATCTATCAACTATTGGAATTTTGATGGTTGTTGGTATTTTTACTTATGCCGTTAGTATTTTATCGTTAGTAGGCCTATCTTTAGTGGAGGATGTTAAAAAAAGTATCATCACTATTTCAAAAAAATAAATTAAATGTTCTTATCTTGTTTGGTACCCTTACTTGGTCACTTGTAATGGTGCGAAACGGTCTGTGTTGGGATAAAGGCTGTATTGGTGGAATCGGCTTTTGGGGAGCAAATGGGCATGATGGCGTTTGGCACATTGCATTAATAAATAGTCTATCGCAGGGAAGTTTTCAAATGCCAGTTTTTTCTGGATGGAATATCCAAAATTATCATATAGGCTTTGATCTTTTTTTATCATGGATAGTTAGATTAACTGGACTTTCAGCCTCTATTTTATATTTTCAAATAATTCCACCTATTTTGGCATTATTGATAGGATTATTTACATATAAATTTGTATTACTCTGGCGAAAATCGGAAAAAGAAGCTTTGTGGTCTACTTTTTTTGTTTATTTTGGTGGTAGTTTTGGTTGGTTGGTTTCATTTATCAGAGGTAATGGTTGGGGAGGGGAAAGTATGTTTTGGTCTATGCAAGCAACTTCTACATTAATAAATCCACCTTTTGCGCTTTCATTGATATTTATTTTGTTAGGATTAATATATTTAATAAAATTTTTAGCCAAAAAATCAAAGGTAAATTTATTATTAACAATATTCTTTTTAGGCACAGTGATTTTTATAAAAGTCTATGCAGGTTTATTAGTATTGACATCGTTATTAATAGTTGGGTTATTACAAATTATCAGAAGAAAAGATTTCTCAATTTTCATAATTTTTTTTATATCTTTATTAATATCAATACTACTTTTTGTACCGTTTAATAAATCTTCAGCGAGTTTAATTTCTTTTACTCCATTTTGGTTTTTAGAGTCTATGATGGCGCTTTCTGATAGAGTCGGTTGGCAGCGATTTTACTCAGCGATGACAACTTACAGAATGGGAAATATTTGGATAAAAGCAGTGCCAGCATATATCGTAGCATTTGCTATTTTTATAATTGGAAATTTTGGAACAAGAATTATCGCAATTAAGAGCGCATTTAAAAAACCATCTAAAATGTTAAGTGCTGGCCCCATAGAACCACTCATCTTTATGATAATAATATTAGGAATTTTGGTCCCGACCTTTTTTGTTCAAACTGGAGTTTCTTGGAACACAATTCAATTTTTATATTATTCATTATTTTTAGCTGGTATTATATCCGGTACGGTTGTTGGCAATTTAATTATAAATAGTAAAGTATCAGGAATAATAAAATATTTTATTATTATTGGCATAATTTTACTTACCGTTCCAACTACTATCAATTTACTCGGTAATTATATCCATAACCCTCAATCAATACTTCCTAATTATGAAATCGAAGCGCTTAATTTTCTTGAAGACCAAACCTCTGGAGTAGTGCTTACTTACCCTTATTTAGACAAAAATTACATTGATTATTCGCTTCCATTATATCTCTACACAACATCAGCATATGTATCAGCTTTTTCTAATAAAACATCGTTTTTGGAAGACGAAACCAATTTGGGGATTATGCGATTCCCTTTTGAAGAAAGAAGGAAATCGGTAGATAACTTTTTGAATACGTTAGATGAAAAAATAGCATATAATTTTTTAAGAAGTAATAATATTACTTATGTGTATTGGCTCAAAGGTCAATCGGCAAGAGTTGGGGATAAACAATTAGGCTTAACAAAAATATTCGATAATATTGATGTTAAAATATTTAAAGTAAATTAATATTTAAACTTTATATGAAAAAACTGACTGCATTACTTAAGAAAAAATGGGTTTGGTTGATACTTGTTATCAGTATTACAGTCCCGACTTTTATCACTTTATTAAGACCTGGTTTTTTCCCCATGCATGACGATTTACAAGCATTCAGGATATACGAAATGGATAAATGCTTTGATGACTGGCAAGTTCCTTGCCGTTGGGTCCCAGATGCGGGGTATCAGTATGGTTATCCGCAGTTTAATTATTACCCACCAAGTGTTTATTATTTGGGTGTGATGTTTCATAAAATAGGCTTTGAATATATCGACACAGTTAAAATCCTTTTTGCACTTGGTTTTATTTTGTCAGTCGTTACGATGTTTTTACTAGTAAGCGAATTAGTTGGGAATTTTCCCGGATTTGTGGGGGCAATATTGTATACATATATTCCCTATAAAGCTGTAGATGTATATGTCCGAGGGGCAATGAGTGAATTTTGGGCATTAGTTTTTTATCCATTAATTTTTTGGGCGGCATATAAATTAATTAAAACTTTAAATATTAAATATATAATATTACTGGGGATATCCATTAGTTTACTTTTTACAACCCATTTATTGATGTCTATGATTTTTGCTCTCCCCAGTGCTATATGGGCAATTTATTGGCTTATAAAAGAAAGAAAGATAGAGGCCTTTAAAAAAGTAATGTTTGCAGCTTTACTAGGTATAGGAATTTCCGCATTTTTTATTTTACCAGTAGTCTTTGAAAGACAATATGCACACACAGAAACAATGACGATGGGATATTTTGGATATTTACAGCACTTTGTAAATATAAAGAAACTTTTGTTTTCAACTGAGTGGGGATATGGGTCTTCCGGTTTTCCGAATGAAAAATTGAATCTATCAACAGGTATTGTTCAATGGATGTTTGGATTAATATCCATTGCTATTGGATCATGTTATTTGTTGGTAAAGAAAAATAAAGATAAATACAATTGGGGAATACTTGTAATTTTATTAGGTGTCTTGGAATTGTTTATTTTATTCATGATGCATTCCAAATCCACTTTTATTTGGAAAATGCTTCCAATTCTTGAGTGGTTGCAATTTCCCTGGAGATTTTTAACTGTAAGTATTTTTTTACTCTGCCTTATTTGTGGAATTGGTGTTTATTTGTTACCTAAATTCAAAATACCAATAAGTTTATTGGTTATAAGTCTTGCAATAATATTAACTCATTCATATTTTGTACCCAAAAGTTGGATTAATACAAAAGATGCAGAAAAATTTTCAGGTATATCTTGGGAAAAACAACTAACAATTAGTATTTTTGATTATTTACCAATATATGCAAAATTCCCTCCCATTATCAAAGCTCCATTAATACCTGAAGTTTTAGAAGGAAATGTGGAATTTTTATCTTATAAAAAGGGTAGTAATTGGCAAAAAGGAGAACTTATGGCAACAAAAGATTCTTTAATCCGAATTCCGCTTTTTGACTTTCCAGGTATGACTGTCAAAGTTGATGGAAAAAAAGTTTCTCATGTTAATAACGATTGCCGTAATCAGGAATTTTGTTTAGGACTAGTTACTTTCAAAGTGCCTAGTGGATGGCATAAAATTGAAGTACAATTAAAAGACACGTTAATTAGGACAATTGGAAACTATTTAACAATTATATCTTTAGGAATAGTCGTAATTTTGTTTTTAAAAAAAGATAAATGAAATTTATGCGTACAGCAAAAAAAATATTCAATAAATTTTATTGGGTGGCGATACTTTGTTTGCTTATTCCTTCTTTTAACAGGTTAATTCACAAAGGTTTTTTCCCAACCCAGGACTTCATATACGTAGCCAGAATTTATGAAATGGATAAAGCCATTAAAGATGGACAATTTCCAGTTCGATGGGCGCCGGATCTTCGGTATGGTGAACCATTATTTAATTTTTATGCACCACTTCCTTATTACATTGGTTCAGTCATCCACACATTTAAAATTAACTTTTTAGATACGGCCAAAGTGCTTTACGCACTTGGTTTTGTTTTTTCTTTTTTTGCAATGTATTTATTGGGAAAAGAAATTTGGGGGAAAACCGGTGGGTTGATATCGGCCTTTATTTATTTGTACGCGCCCTACCGAGCTCTTGACGTTTATGTACGGGGTGATTTATCAGAAAGCTGGGTCTTTATTTTTTTTCCATTAATTTTTTTGGGAGCACTTAAATTATCAAAATCAGTAAACGGTAAAAATATTGCACTTCTAGCTTTTTCTTTGGCGGGGCTTTTTTATACTCATAATGTTATGACAATGTTGATGATCCCATTTTTTGGTATTTTCATATTATTTATTTATTGGAGAGATAAAGAATTCAAAAAAATTTGGCCGATTATATATTCTTCGTTACTTGGAGTTGGAATTGGAGCCAGTTTTTTACTACCCGCCTTTTTTGAAAAGGGTTATATTCAAACACAGCATTTAACAGGTGGTTATTTTGATTTTAGAGCACACTTTGTTGAAACAAGACAATTTTTTTCTACATTTTGGGGGTATGGAGCTTCAACTTGGCTGGGTGAGGACGGAATGTCTTTTCAGCTTGGGATTATCCAGTGGATAATGTTAGGGCTTGTACTTGCTATTAGTGTTATCAATATAAAAAATTTTAAAAAAGATAAATCATTGCACTTGGCTGGTGTTTTTATAGGTCTTTTTCTGTTTTCGTTATTTCTTCAGCATAATAAATCAACTTTTATTTGGCTAAAAATTCCCTTACTTCAATTTGTTCAATTTCCATGGAGATTTATGGCGTTTAGTACTTTTTTTGCGGCGCTAATTGTCGGATATTTAGGCAAGATTGCCGAAAAAAGAAGATATTTATCATTAGGTATTTTAGTAATTTTATTAATAATCGTTAATTATAACTATTTTAGACCTGAGAGTTATTACAACGATTCAATTGACGCTCACTACACAGCACAAGTCTTTCAAACGGATGACAAAATGCCAAAAGATTATTTACCAATTTGGGTAAAGTTGAGAAAAGAAGAAAAAATTCTAACGCCATTAATCACTAGCGGAATAGCAGAAATTACTTCTTATGTTTCAAATAGCGATTCCGCCTCTTTTACCTTGGATGTACAAAAGGAATCAACAGTTGAAGTCCCTATTACTTATTTTCCGGGATGGAGAGTCAAATTAAATAATAAAAACATTAAACCTAACGATCCTGGCGAATTAGGGTTAATTAATTTTACAGCCCAAACAGGAACATATAATGTGGCAGTTAATTTTAATAACACACCATTACGAACGATTGGAAATATACTATCATTAGTCAGCGCTGTTATCGTAGTTTATTTTATCCTTAAAGACAAAATAATAGAAAAAAAGAAATGAAAAAAATAATTGCCTTAGCAATATTATTAAGACTACTTGTAGCCGTATTTATATACCACCCAGATATAAAAACATTTAATTTTCAATCTTCATTTTTAAGACACGGAATATTTAATATTTATTCCTATTTAATAAATAACAAAGAAAATTTACCTTTAAAAGAAAATTTTGTTTATTTTCCTTTGACGTATTTATCACTCGGCAGTTACCAAGCAATGATTGCTCCAATTTTGGGAACTAAATTCGACGCTTGGCTTAATAACGCAGACTCATTTAGTATTGTAAATGATTCCAATGTATTTAAATACCTTTTTATTCTTAAATTACCATACTTGGTTTTGGACATACTAATAGCATTTTTACTTTTAAATTATTTTAACAATAAATCATTAGGTAAGAAGGCGTTTTTGCTTTGGTTGTTTAATCCTTTTACAATTTTAATTATTTATGCATACGGAAATATAGATATTTTTCCTGTTTTTTTGGTTTTGAGTTCACTTTTTTGTATCAAAAAGAATAATAAAACAATGGCTGCGTTAATGTTGGGACTTGCAGCCGGATTTAAAATATATCCGCTATTATTTGTTCCATTTTTGGCATTATCGGGAAGTAATATCAAGGAAAAGTTAAAACTTAGTATAATTCCGTTTATTATATTTGGAGTAATTTCACTCCCTTTTTTGTCTTCAGCGTTTTTAGAATCAACTTTGATTTCCGGTTTAACCATCAGAATGTTTAATCCTGGTATTAATGTTGGTTTTGGGGAGTCGATTATAGTTGGACTAATGCTATTGTCTATATTATTTTTCTACGGACTATTGGTAGATAAAAAAATAAATCTAATTAATTATTGGTTGGCAACATTGTTAATTTTGTTTTCCTTTTCTCATTTTCATATCGCCTGGCTTTTATGGGCGGCACCTTTGTTGGTTATATTAGCTGTAAAGAACAGCAAACTATCCTTTGTTATTTTTATAGCTAGCTTAACCGCGATTTTAATACCGCTATTATATCAAGATAGATCAATGTTGATTTCACTTTTCCGAATTTATTCTACTTGGTTTGATCTTTTTCCAACTCCCTTTACTGTTATTCAAAAGTTTTTTGATCCGTATAGTTTGCAAAGCATTTTACATTCATTATTTGCCGGAAGTGTAGGAATAATAATATACATACTATTTAAAACTGATAGTATAGAAAAAGAAAATCAATGAAAAACATGATTTGGGTGACAACAATCTCCATTTTATTTTTTGTTTTCGTTGTGCCTGGTATTTTTGCGGTATTACTAAAAATGATTCCGGATAATATTCAACCTCCATTGCAAAAAACTGCCGATATTTACCGTGAGTTTACAGTTTCACAGGAATTTACATCGGTCAGTAATAATCTTACGTGTCTCGGAATGTCTATCAAAAACCCCAATTTAGCAAACAAAAAGGATGTATATTTTTCACTTTTTGATATAAGTGGAATTTTGGTTCGTCAAGTTAAACTAAGTGGTATGAATATAGAAGACGGAGGGTTTATTAAGTTTATATTTGATCCGATTAAGGATTCAGCTAATAAAAAATATATATTTACTCTTTCTAGTCCGGGTGCTGGGCCAGGGGATCTATTGGCAATTTATTATTCTGACCAAAAATTATTTTGGATGGGACAAATGAAAACTGGCAAATTTGATTCTAATGGTGCAATTTCCTTTGTTACATTCTATAAACCGACAAGTAGGTTGGATACCCTAAATAAAGTTTATTCTAATTGGCTTTCCAGACTTCTATTTGGTCATTAATAAAGATTTGTGTCAATCCGTATAATTTTGGAGAAACTTTTGGCACTAGTATTTTTGGGAAATAAATAATATTGGCCTTAGTTGATATAAACGCATTTTTAACTAATGTAACATCTGAACTATTAAAAATAGTTTTCTTAATCGCCAATCTTGATTTGTAATCGTATCCCATGATATCTACTTGTTCGTAATCATCAAAATATGTTCTTCTGGAAGTGAACGCCGATACGTAAGAAGTATCAAACCAGTCCCAAATATTTGGAGTTGTAACTTTCAAATCTAAATATTGATTGTAAGGCGGTGTAATTATTATGGAGGTATCTATAGTATTTTGTTTTACAAAGTTTAGTGCCATTAATTCACTTTGAGATATTTTTGCAAAAGCCGGACGGGAATAAAATTCATAAATAAGTCCAATTTGAGTTGGTATCATTAAAATAATAATTACCGGAATAAGAAATTTATATTTTGTTGTAATTTTTGAAACTTCAATTCCGGCCAAAATTCCGAATAGTAAAACAAAATATTGTAAAAATTGGCTGGTATTACTAGCAACCCCTTTTTGCAAAAATAATAATGGAAAAATTAAAGAAAAAATTAATATGATTTTGATAAAAATATCTGTTTTTAAAAATTGTTTTAATCCAAAAAATCTCATTCCTAGGTTCCCAAAAAAAAATATTAAAAAGGCAATTCCCTCATATTCAATGATTCTTAATATCGCCCGGAATCCTCCACGATCAAGATAAAATTGACGTCTTAGTTCAAGATCCAGCCAGTTAAGCCGTGATGGTTCAACGACCATCGTTCTTATGTACCACCATGGTTGAAATATCAAAAATGATGTAGAGCCTACTGTATTAGGGAAATACAGTATGAACGATAAAATTCCGGAAGAAATTGTTAATAATAATATTTCAATATTTTTCTTAAATAATAGATACCACAAACCTGTAATGCCAAGCGCCACCAAGCCCGCTATTCCTACATAAACTTTAAATTCAATTAATGTTCCGAATAATATTGTATTAATAATAAATAAAATTATTTTCTTTCTTTTTTCTTTTGTTTCTTTGAATTTAATCAAAAAATAAATTGCAGCTAAAAGTAAAAAATCTGATGCAATCTGGGGTGGATTACCACTTGCACTTTGGGGCTGAGTTGCCCAAAAGATACTTTCTCCGCCAATGGTCTTATTTTTAATAAAAGCAACAATAAATCCAAAACTACCAGAAAAATAGGTAAAAATTGTCGCCCAGAGTGGGGCAATTGGGTTTTTAGTAAGTTTTTTAGTCAAAAAATAGGCTGAAATGCCAAGAAACAATGAGAAAATAAAAGGAAAAATTCTAAAATATAAATCAATATTTGAAAATTGTAAGTATTTGCCGGTAAGAGCAGGAAGAATGTCACTAAAGAAATGATAATTTACAAGTTTTTCTCCTGCAAAAACCGGGTTTTGAAACGACCAGCCTTTATTGATTTCTTCCATTAATGCAATATGCCAAGCTCCGTCGTGTCCGTTAGCACTCCAAAATAACAAGTTACCACTTCTATCAAAAATTCCACTTGGAGAAATAATTGCCATTTGTCCGGCAATTCCGACAATAAACACCAAAATTGTGATTATTGTTAAAAGATCAAACTTAATTTTTAGTTGTTTAACTCTCTTGGCAATAAATTTTACATATAATATTATTAAAACTAGACCGACAGGAATTACTAAAATCGGCACATTTATTAGAATAAAAAAATATGAAACAAGAGTTAGAATAGCAAAACCGGCAATTAAACTCATTAGTATTATTTCCACGATTAAATTATATATAATAATAGTATGTTTAGGAAACCTTGGTTAATATTGCTGGGAATTATAATTATCGGTTTTGTTATCCGAATCTATAAAATTCAGTCTCTTCCTATGTATGGGGATGAATTAACCATGGTTTATGACATTTTCAGCATATCCAAGACTGGAATGGACGCTACGGGTCAAAAATTACCACTTACATTCAAAATGGGTGCAGGGCGGCCCGGTGGCTATATTTACTTCTCGCTACCATTTGTAGCCATATTTGGTCCAACTGTTTTGGGAGTACGAGCACTTTCACTTTTGTCTGGTTTAGGAATTGTTGTATTAATGTATTTTCTGGGTAAAAAGCTTTTTAATCAAAAAGTTGGATTAATAGCGAGCTTATTAATGTCTATTTCTCCTTGGGATATCTATTTAAGTCGCGGAGGTTTTGAGGCTCATTTTGCCTTGTTTTTAGCATTATTGGGTATAGTTCTCTTTTTGAATAAAAAATACGTTTTTTGGGCAATTACTTGGGGTATAACGGTTTTTACTTACCCAACATTCAAACTCACCTTGCCAATTCTGTTTTTTATTCTTATCTGGTTTACTAATATAAAAGAAATTATAAAAAATAAATATTTTTATGTAGGGCTAATGATTATTTTGTTTTTTGGTAGTTTGATAATTAAAGAAACATTAATAGGAGGTAGCGAACAAAGATTTTTAAATGAGAATATGTTTGCAGATAAAACATTAAAACAAAATATTATTCAACTTGTGAACCATGAACGCACGATTTCTACTTTACCAGGGTTAGTTAAGCCGGTATTTATTAATCAGCAAATAGAATATACAAGGAAACTTTTTGAAAATTATGTAGCTAATTTGTCTCCAAATTTTTTGGTACTAAGAGGAGATGGGCAACCACGGTTTAACCCTGGGGAAATGGGTATGATCTATTTAATTGAGCTTCCGTTAATCATTATTTCATTATTTCTCCTTTGGAAATCAAACAAAAGAGTATTTGCACTACTTGTTGGTTGGTTATTAATTGCACCTATATCAACTATGTTTATGGGTGAGCCACACGCGTTAAGAAGTAATTTCATGCTTCCCCCTTTGATATTGTTAAGTTCTTTGGCGATATCCACATTGTCTAACAAAAACAATTTGCTTGTATCCACTTTAATTTTAATTCAGTTTATTTATATAGTTATTCGAGTTTATACAATTGCTCCTGCAAAATTTGCATCATTTTGGTCTATGCCTGCCAAAGTAGCCGCACTAGATGCAATTACCAAGAATGCGAAAGGAGAAAAAGTGGTTTTGAGTATTACAAAAATAGACAATATAGAATATGCATATGAAGTATACGGAAAGCTAGATCCAAAAATTGTTATATCCCAATATGGAAAACTTCCCAAAATTTATGAAAATGTTTTTATTATTGATAAATAGGTTTGCCGAGATCACAAAATATTACGATGAAAAATAACAAAGTAGTTATAGTAATGCCGTCTTTAAATTCGGCGAAAACTGTAAAAGATACTTACTATGAAATAGATCCTAAATATAGAGAAAATGTGATTTTAGTGGACGACGGCTCCACTGACAAATCTGCGGTCATAGCTAAAAAACTCAAGATTAAGATATTTTTACACCCGAACAATCTTGGATACGGAGGTGCCCAAAAAACAGCATATTGGGAGGCATTGAAATTAAACCCCGATGTTGTGGTAATGCTACATCCTGATTATCAATATGATGCGACTAAAATCGGAGAGCTGATTGCTCCGATCCTTGATGATAAATACGATTTTATGTTCGGGAGTCGAGTTAAAAATAGGGGTATGGCACTTGCTGGCGGAATGCCAAAAATGAAATATTTTATTAACCGTCTCATTTGTCTAATGCAAAACATTCTACTTGGGGAAAATTTTACCGAGTATTTTTCCGGATTCAGGGCGTATAGCGGACGACTTCTCAGGACGGTACCATACCAAAGATTTTCAAATGATTTTGTATTCGATCAGGAAATGACGATTTCTTCAATCAGCTATGGAATGAGAATTGGGGAGATTCCGATTCCCACTAGATATCACAGTAAAGCCTCTTCAATAAATTTTATAAGAGGATAAAAATTTATATTTGACGGTTTAATTGTAATTTTCAGATACTTTTTAAATAAATGGAAGGTTGTTTCTGATAAGAGATTTAAATGAAAAAAATTATTTTGGTTTTTATGGTCTTGTTAGCTGTGTTTTTGATTAGAGGTGGTTTTAACCGCAGCGCATACATATTTAGTCCTTTAGAACTGGATAAAACTGCAACTAGGCAAAACTATTTTGGTGATCTGGGAAAAATATATAGAAATAGATTTGGTGTATATTTTTTCAAAAATATTTTTCCAAAAACTGCGAAATTCGAAACAGTTTTTTATAATAGCCTAGACAGTTTTTATATATTTATCCCCTTGTATGGACTGTTATTTTATTGGGGTGTTAAAAAACAAAATGAAAAATAAATATATTATTTTAGCGATCATAGTTTTGCTTGGAACTATTTTGCGTTTTTACAAATTGGGGCAAATCCCAGTTGGGTTTCATCAGGACGAGGTTTCTCAGGCGTATAACGCTTTTTCGATATTGCATACACTGCACGACCGCTACGGACAGCTCTTGCCTATTCTTTTCAGATCTTTTGGATCGTATCAACCACCTGTTTATACCTATCTGGCCTCAATTCCTATTCTGATTTTTGGAAATACATTTTTTGCAGCTAGGTTTGTCTCCGCTTTTGCTGGAACATTAGTCATTATTATTACTTATCTTATTTCAAGATTGCTTGTGAAGAAAGAATATTCGGAAAAATTCGCATTGATTTCATCGTTTGTGGTGGCAGTTTCTCCCTGGGCAATTCATTTCAGCCGTAGGGTTGTCGAGGGAAATTTAGGAATAATGTTTTTTCTTTTGGCTTTCTATCTTCTTCTGAAGTCCTTATCGAAAATCAATCTTTTCCCTCTGGCGGCGTTTGTTATGGGGATTGCAACCCACGCGTATTATTCCGAGCGGGTTATAGGACTTGTATTTATAGGTATTTTTGTAATTTGTTACTGGAAATATTTTTGGAAAGAAAAAAAATGGTTATTTTTTGGTGCTGCTATCTTTGGGTTGGTGATGATTCCGCACGTTATCACGATTATTCTAGGAGCTTTTACTGCACGTTTTAATCAGGTGAGATACTCTGGTGAAAGTGTTTATCTAATTGAATTTTTCCGTCATTTTGTAAGTTATCTTTCTCCTAAAAACCTGTTTAGCGACATTGGAAGCGACTTAGGGAGAATCTCTCCGGGTTTGAGTGTTTATTATAGTTGGTTTTTTGTTCCTTTTTTAGCCGGAATATATTATTTGCCAAAATTTATTAAGAATAAATTTTCTACTGTTTTGGGGATACTTTTACCCGTTACCCTTATTCCTGTTTCTATGACTGGGGATGTTTTTTATCCACTAAGGGCATTGGTCTTCTTTTGGTTTTTGTCGCTTGTTGTCTCGTCAGGACTGATCGTAATTTTTGATCACATTAAGTTAAAACAAATTAAATTTATAGTCGCTTCAGCGTTTATAATCTATTCTCTAGGATCATTTTACGTTTCATACTTTGTTTTGTCTAACTATGAAACCACGGAAAATGTCGGAGAAACTTATATAAAATTAATAGACGAGCTTAAAAAATATAACAATTATTCAATAATCATCGACGATCCAAGGGATCCTGCGATGGGACTTAGGCTTGCCTATCTCAAAAAATTTGATCCAGTAAAACTACAGGTCGAACTAATACCACAAATGACAACAAGTTATTACAATAGCTATGTTAATCAAGGAGAGATGTATGTGATTGACAATATTACAACAAGAATGGTTAATTGGACAAAAGATCCTTGCGATAAAAACGTCATTTTGGTTGGCGACAATCTCACCTTTTCTGATACTCAAATTGCGGAACATCGTTTATCGAAAATCTTTGAATTAACAAGTGCCAATAAAGACTTTACTTTAAGGGGTTTTAGTACGAATCCTGATAGGAATTGCAAGCCACAGTGACAAGTCCTAATTATTATATAATAAATTATGCGTAAGATATTTTTGTGGGTATTTCTAATAACACTATTAGCCTTTTTTTTAAGAATCAATAAAGTCACTTTTAACCCACCTTCATTAAATTGGGATGAGGTTTCAATCGGCTATAATGCTTATTCAATATTAAAAACCGGAAAAGATGAATGGGGTGTAAAATTCCCGTTAAATTTTAAGTCCTACGGTGAATACAAACTTCCTGTTCAGATTTATGCTTCAATCCCAGGAATTGCGATTTTTGGACTTAACGAATTTGGGGTAAGAATTACACCTGTAATTTACGGAACACTAACGGTTTTGTTTTTATATTTTTTGGCAAAAAAAATTTCTGGCCAAAAAGAAATAGGACTAATTTCCGCCTTTTTATTAGCAATTTCCCCTTGGCATATTCAGCTTACACGCGCCAGTTTTGAGTCTTCATTTTCTGTAATGTGGGTAGTGTTGGGAGTTTGGTTATTCATTAAAGGGTTTGACAATAAAAAATTTTGGTTATGGTCAATAATTCCATTTGTTATTTCAATTTACACATATAATGCCGCAAGGGTATTTGTGCCAATATTCATATTTACACTTTCGTTAGTATATAAACGCGAAGTTGTTAAAAACATAAAAATATTTCTGATTGGAGTTGGTATATTTATATTATTAGTTTCTCCAATAATCG